>Ga0172379_10000327_pt1 | contig 124053 bp, 111 predicted proteins | sample GrowelOW334metaG_FD_119756 | JGI IMG/M metagenome (GOLD analysis project Ga0172379, IMG submission 119756) | Groundwater microbial communities from an aquifer near a municipal landfill in Southern Ontario, Canada - Groundwater well OW334 metaG | ecosystem: Environmental > Aquatic > Deep... | reverse complement strand
TCCCCTATCCAATATATCAATTACTTCGTCTTCTCTATTTACTCGTCTTATATCTTGACTATTTTTAGGAATAATATCTTTAGCTGGCACTCTGTCTATCTTTGGTAATTTAGGAGCTGATGGCTTGGCTTCGAAAAAACTTTTTAACTTAGCCCAAAAAGAAGGCTGGAGTGATTTTTCCTTGCTAGCTGGCCTAATTTCTGTACTTACTTTAATATCTTTAAAATCTTCTGAAGTATTATTTTTTGCTTCTATCTTAAAATTCTGTTTAGGAACATCTACCTGCTTATCGGCTATTTGAATAAGTGTATTTTCTTCTCTAGAAACTTCTGGCCTATTTTCGTGAGGATTATAAATTATTTTTGGACGCTCGCCTTCTTTATCTTGTTTTTGTTCTTTATTTTTATGCTCCCCCGATGCTGCTTGTCCAAACCTTTCTGGTTTAGAAAAAAATCTTTTTATTTTATCTAGAGCCGAAGGATCATTTGTATTGTCTATCTTTTTAATAGCTGAATCTTTTGGTGATACAAAATCAAAATCAAAATCTGTGCTAGATTTCATTTTAGACAAAAGACCAGATTCTTTGGATCTTAGCTCCTCTGGCATCAAATTTATTCCTTTTTTGTCTTCGTCTTTACCCATAATATAAATTATATATCACGCATAGCTAAACCAACTGCCGTACCCATCCTAGGACCAACCTCTTGCAAAACTGGCTTGAGATCTAAAGGATAAATTACTCTATCCCAAGGATCACCGATAATTACTTGCATATTTAAAAGCTCTGATAAATATTCTGGCAAACTCGGTAAAAAAGCGCTACCACCAGTTAAGACTATTTTTTCTATACGGCTATTGCCTTGTCTTTGATAAATTTCAAAAACATATTTAATCTCATTGATAATAGAATTAAGAGATTTTTGAATTACATCTGGTACATTTTTAAATCCTCCACCCGCTAAACCAAAATCTCTTTTAAATTGTTCGGCTCTTTCTTGATTGACATTTAGACTATTCATGATGGTCTTGGTGATAAATTCACCACCAGTGTCTATACCTCTATTTAAAATAGGCACTCCTTCTTCAATAATACAAATATCCGCTGTGGTAGCTCCGATATCTACAATCATCACAGTTGAAGTATCATTACCTATCAAAGATCGCGACAGAGCAAAAGCTTCAGTCTCTAGACTAAGTAGATTGAACTTAGCCCTTTTAAAAATATCTATATAACGCGCTACCAAATTTTTGGGAGCAGCAGTCAAAAGTATTCGATAATTATTATTTCCCACACTAGGGCTAATTAATTTATCTTCATTTTTTAACATGGCTTTAGGTCGAGCTGATTTCCCCAATTTGGAATCATTGATACTTTGATTGAGCTCAGCTTCCAGACTTGAATCAGTTTCTTTTTTATTTTCTAAAGACCCTAAATTACCTTGATTTTTTTCTTCAACTTTAGCTACTTTCTTTTTATTTAAAATCTTCCAATCCAAAATCATTTCTTCAAGTGGTACGGGAATAAATTTTTTGGCTTCCCACTTAATAGCCGAAGTCAAATCTTTTTTGGGCATGGGTGGCAAATTGATAATAAAATTAAATACCGAAAAAGTAGGTAAAGCTGCTACCACCTGTCTGGTTTGAACATTAGATTTTTGAGCAATATCTACTATATAATCAGCAATAATTTGATTGTTTCTATCTACTGAGCTACTAAGGACATTGATAGCAATATCAGCATAACCATAAGTTCTTAATTTGGCCTGATTCTTATAATTTTCAAGCTCAACCATCTTGATGCTAGATGTCCCAATATCAATTCCTAAATAACTAGTAGTGCTAGAAAATAAACCCATATTTTTGTCTAATTTTATTCAAAATTTTATAAAATATTTATATAATTATAACATATTTTATACTTTTAATCCAAGAACTATTTCTAATTTTCACTAAATCTGGGGATAACGTTACCAAAATCTTCCAACCCAGGTGGTGGATTAGCCTGAATATGCCCATCATTGATAAATTTTTCAGCTGGTTCTTTGCTAGATGGATTTATATAGGTCCTACCTAGGTTAAAATATTTAGCCAAAACATTTCCAGAAATAGTCAGAGGATTATTTTTACATTCAGCTGGCGTAGCAGTGTTACAGGTATTAATTTGTCCACAAGTAGCCACTACTGGATTACAAGTTGTAGAACCAAAAACACCTAAGACTATAAATGTCCCTGCTAAATTGGTAACCGACGGACCAATCAACAAATCACCCCTAACTATCCAGACTAGCGATGGAATATTTTTTAAATTGGAATAGCTAGCCCCTGTCTCATAGACTACATTTTTATCAATAGTCAAATTGCCTTCTACTATTATAATACCTGAGGCATTAGGTATTAAGGGTGTACCAGCTGGTATTTCTAAAGCTGCTCCTCCAGCTGGTATAGCCGAAGAACCAGAATAATAATAAACATCCCCACCCAATGGCTCAGTAATAGAAATATTACCAGCCGGAGAGCTAATTATTTCTGAACCATATTTATTAATATGTGAGCCTCCACTAAAATCACCTATTAAGCCCGCAAAATCTACACTGCCTAAAGCATTACTATATTTAAAATCATTGGTATTAAATTGTAAAAAATTTATCCTGGGACGATAAGCAAACTCACCCTGATAAATACCAGCTAAAGTGCTAGAACTAATAAAATTGGTAATACTGCCACTAGATTCAATCAGATAAGAGGCATTATAATGACCAAAAGGAGGTAAATATCTACCAGTAATATTTCCTTTAGCATAAATATTACCACCTTCCACTGATAGATATGGTCTGGTAGTAGTTACTACTCGCGGACCAAATTGAAACCAACCAAGACCATAGGTAGTGCCTGGAGCACTTACATCTTCCCAAGCATTCCAGCCCCAACCACAAAGATTGGCTGTTTCTCCAGCTGCTAAATTGAAATGTTTGTTATCCAACATCACCCCTGGTGTATAAAAAGTGTCTTCACACATCGCACAACTATTGATATTGCCCTGATAAGCGTTGATGCCACAAATATTATCATAACTTTCTATATTACATTGGCTACAATTGTAAGCTCCAATCAATTTTTTTAAAGAGCCAATGTCTCTAGGCACGCAATTGATTGGTCCACCAGTACAACTAGCTGCATTATTTGTACAATCTTGTTCTATATTTAAATAGCAAGTACTAATCGGCTCACAAACTTCAGGACTTATACAAGCATCATCATTTTTACAAGGCGTACCACTACCCACTCCTCCAGCCCCACATTTACCTAGATAATAAAAATATTCTAAACAATTATCACAGTTATAATCTATAGCTGTCACCACCGAACAAGTCTGAGTTTGTTGATTGGGTGACACACCAATAACCGGACACTGGCTATCACTAGTGCAAGGATTAGCATCAATACTACAAGCATAAGTATATTCTTCATAGCAGTTAAAACAGCCTTCTAGCGGATTTGATTGACTAGGCAAATCTGGCTCTAATGGATTAGTATCTTTTATATCTTGAGAAGAAATAGGAAAGCCCAATTGCCAAGCACCATCATCGGTAAAAACACAAGTGCTCAAAGGGCAGTCAATAGCTTCATCGGCTTTTAAACAGCCCAACCCAGTATTGACTCCACCAGCACATTTCCAATTTTCTTGATTCAAAATACTAGCAAACGTACTAGGATCTAAAGCATTGAGATAAACACTAGAGGTGGCCACTGCAAAACTTGGCCCTTGTGCCAACAGTTGATCAGAAAAACACACCCAACCTAGAGGGTCACCGCCGTTATTTAAGGCATTACCAGCCCAAGCACAACCTAGCACACTGCCTACTTGGTTTACTTCTAAACCATAACTTGGACTACAGCGGCTTTCATATTCACCAGGAGTAATAAAATCATTGTAACAATTGAGACTGAGCCAGCCAGCTGAAGCCGCCCAAGCCCAACCACTGACATCATAAGGATAAGAAGATATTTGGGCATCACTACGCACTGATTTTTGTATCAAAATAACTGAAACTGCCAAAACAGCCATAATTACTAGACGACTATAAAAATGGAAATGAAAATCAGATTTCATTGTTATCTAAAAATTTAAATTAAAAAAATTAACAAATTACGGTAAAGATACTTGTACATCATACTTCCAACCACCACCACTAGGCTCAGCTGGGTCATAATCACAAATAAATAAAGAATTAGTAGTATAGTTATAAATCATACGACCTCTTTCATCAGTGGAATCACAATCTGTACTAGGTGGATCACTAGATACAGTGGCTAAATGCAAATAAGAATTATCCGTGCCAACATTATAAAGTCTGACATCACCAAAAAACATGGCTGAATAATTACCACTACCCTGTATAGCCATCAGACCAGCCCCACCAGCTTGAGTGGAATTAAAAACTCCACCAAAAAATCCTTGGCCATACATAGCTGAACCGCCAACAGCAGTATTTTCACCATAAATACCATATTTACCAGCCGTTTGAGTTTCTCCATAAACAGCGTCTTGGCTAGCTGATTCCACATGCAATTGATGATTGGGATTGCTAGTACCAATGCCCACATAACCAAGACTATCAAAAACTACATTGTCATTATCATGCCAAAAACGAAGATCAGCTGTGGCTTCATCCTGATAAATACCCCAGTGTGTATCAGCTCCAGATTGTAAATCTATTTCTGCATTAACTGTGACTGGAGTCTTGATATGTAAAGATTTATTAGGAGTATTTGTGCCAATACCCAAATTGCCAATAGTACCAATATCATCAATATACAATAAATTATTGCCACTTAAATCTTTAAAAGCTATATCATCACCAGCAATATTTAAGACATCATCAGCTGCATTAAGATACAAAACACTGACTTCTGTTCCTGAATTTTTAGTAGCTTTAATACTAGCTGAAGCACCTAGAGAAATATTACCGTTGGTGACCAAAATATTTCCTCCATCAACCTGCAAGAGTTGGCTAGGAGTGGCTGTACCAATACCAACATTTGGATTGGCGCCGTTATAATCTATGCCACTAGCGTTTTCATGCCAAATAGCAGCACTCTCTAGCGGCCAAGTACTACGACAATCCCCGCTTAAACATAAATTGGCACTATTAGTAATACTAATAGCATTTAAAGCGCTAGCATCTATATTGACATTGGTACCAGTTAGGGCTTTATCGTTTAAATCCAAATCAGCTGTCATTGGATTTAAAACAATGTTTTGATTAGCCGCATTACCTGGTACGCTAGTCGGTTCTTGCCAAGCAGCTAGAACATACTTTTGCACTAAAGAAACGGATAAAACTGACACTATAATTATCAAAATTGATAAATGCCAATTAGCTACTTTTTTAAGCATAAATTTATATTAAATTTTATTAATAACAAAATTATTATACCATAAAAAGTATATAAATAAAAATACTATACCTTATAAAAAGAAATAGTATTTTTACTACACATTAAATCAAAAATATTTTTAGTTTAGAACCACAGACTTCCAAGTAGCATCATCATCACAAACAAATAATCTATCATTTGTATAGTCATAAATAATCCTTCCTTTAGTGACTAAAGTGCCATCGCAATCGGCTGCCAATGGCGCCGTACTACCTACCAAATGATCAAGCCTCAAATAATTATAACCATTTATTAGATCACCATGATTTAAATTGACATTTCCAGTGATTGTCATGTCCCCTCCATCCGCTACAGTTAAGACTTTAGTAGTATTATCATAGAGCTGTAAAATATCTTCTGGACCATAATTTTGTACTCTTAGTTTGGCTGTAATGTTTGTACCACTAGGTACACCAATACCCACACCATGATAAGTAGGAGTAGTACCGACTGGAAAACCGCTAGTGATATAATCTCTCTGCATAGTCATAATAGGATGACCACCTTCTTGAGATGGTTCCCTACCCAAAAATTCTAACCAGTTAGCATAACCATTATTTATTCCTGGATTATTACCATTTAAGCGAATAGTTATGTCTCCCAGAGAACCAGATGGCAATGAAGCATATTCTTGAAAACTTAAAGCTACATCTCCAGAGCTATTATGTAATTTTAAAGTTGGCTGATTAGCTTGAGTACCAAAAATTTCCAAATTAGCGCTAGGATCTATAGTACCTATACCGACGTTACCGCTGTCAGCAAATGTAACTCTATTGTTAACATTCCAAAAGCGTAAATCAGCTGTAGCTTCATCTTGATAAATACCCCAATAAGCATCCGCACCACTTTGAATATCTATTTCCGCATTCTGACCACCAGCTGCCGAGACAATATGTAATTGCCTATTTGGATTGGATGTACCTATACCAAAATAATTATTGGTAAAAACTTGATTAGCTGCCTGAAGCTCTAAGTCAGTAGCTGTAGCCCAAATCGTATCAGATTTTAGTTTTAAATCAGCTCCTCCAACATCTTTAAGAATAAGTTTAAAACCAACATGTGGAACACCGCCGATACCAACATTACCATTATAGTAAATGCCATTAATATCAGTGACCCATAAATTATTAGCCCAAGTGGAAGCACAATCAGCGGTACCATTAAAACAAATTTTTCCGCCGTTGGATACTTGGATGACATTTGTGCCATTACCATCAATTCTTAAGTTTGCACCCGCCACATCATAGGCACCTAATTGTAGATCTTGTAGCATCGGCGTAACCACTAGATTGTTGGCTGGCGTGCCACCTGGTAAATCACTAGGGTCTGTCCAACCCTGAGCAGTTACATATTGTTGAATCAATACTAAACTAAATATTGACACAATAGCTACTAGGGCAGACAAATGCCAATTATTTATTCTTTTAAACATATTTTTATAATTTATATTCTATATTTAAATTACTAATTAAAAACAGCTGAAATCCAAGCACTATCATCACAAATATAGAGTTTATTGCTGTTAGCATCATAGATCATCCTAGCTTTTTCACTCTCTTCGTTACAATCAGCTGCCGGTGGCACAACAAGACCAGTTGATAAACGATCAATTTGCAAATAATTGTATGGCCCACCACTAGTATGTTGTAAAGCTACATTACCATTAAAATAGCCAGCATAATTTTGACCAGCACCTTTGTTGACATGTAAAGAGGCTATGGGGTTAATAGTACCAATACCGACATTTCCACTATCAGTAAGAGTGACACGATTATCAATATTCCAAAAACGAAGATCAGCTGTAGCATTATCTTGATATAAACCCCAATGACTATTAGCACCACTTTGTATATCTATTTCCGCATTACTAGTAGCCGCGGCCACATGTAATTGTTTGTTTGGAGTATCCATACCAATACCCACATTACCTCCATTAGCTACAGTCAAAACTCTAGTTTCATTATCATAGAGTTGTAAAATATCTTCTGGACCATAATTTTGTACTCTTAGTTTGGCTGTAATGTTTGTACCACTAGGTACACCAATACCCACACCATGATAAGTAGGAGTAGTACCGACTGGGAAACCGCTAGTGATATAATCTCTCTGCATAGTCATAATAGGATGACCACCTTCTTGAGATGGGTCTCTGCCCAAAAATTCTAACCAGTTAGAATAGCCATTATTGGTTGAATTACTACCATTGTAGCGAATAGTCATGTCTCCTAGAGAACCAGGTGGCAATGAAGCATATTCTTGAAAACTTAATTCTATATCTCCAGAAGAATTATGTAACTTTAAAACTGGTGTATTAGCTTGGGTACCAAAGACTTCCAAATTAGCGCTAGGATCTATAGTACCTATACCGACGTTACCGTCATTATAATAAATCTTATTACCATTTCTCTGCCAAAATGAATTATTAATATCAGCCCAAGAATTTATACAATCGCTAGTGCCACTGAAACAAATATTTGATCCATTGGCTACTTGTATGGCATTTTGACCATTAGCATCAATACGTAAATTACTATCTACTAAATCATAGCCACTTAGCAATAAATCTTCCTTCATCGGATTGACCACCAGTCTAAAACCATTGGTCTCTCCTGGTAAACCTATTGGGTCATTCCATTGAGCAGAGGCATATTGCTGGATTAAAGCAATACTAATAATAGAAACAATGCCCACCAAAACTGACAAGTGCCAACTTTTTATTTTTTGATGCATGATTTTTATTTTTTAATCAAATATATTATAACATATTTTATTATAAATAGTAATAGAATATCCATTTGCTAAAAAAAACAGAATCTAGTAAAATTATATTGTTCCAGTTTAATAATTAAATTTAAAACTATGAATAAAGTTCTTATGGTCATACTAGTGGTAATAGCCCTGATTATTTTCTGGCTAGTAGGTGTCTATAACAGCCTAATTAGACTGAAAAATAGGGTCAAAGAAGCTTGGTCAGATATAGATGTCCAGCTCAAACGCCGTTATGACTTGATTCCAAATCTAATGGAGACTGTCAAAGGTTATATGAAGCATGAAGAAGGAGTGCTGACTAAAGTAACTGAAGCTCGAGCTAGCGCTATGAATGCCCAAGGTGTTGGCGATAAAAGCAAGGCAGAAAATATGCTATCAGAAAGCCTAAAAAGCCTATTTGCTGTAGCAGAAAACTATCCAGACCTCAAAGCTTCACAAAATTTCTTACAACTACAAGACGAAATCTCTGATACTGAAAACAAAATCCAAGCTTCCCGCCGTTTCTACAATGGCCAAGTGCGAGATTTTAATACCAAAATTGAAGTATTCCCAAACAACTTGATTGCTGGCATGCTAAAATTCAAAGCTTGGGATTTCTTTGAAATTACCGATGAAAAGGAAAAGGCTAATGTCCAAGTAAAATTCTAATTTAAATTTCTAAAACCACCCCGAGTGAAGTCGAAGGGTGGTTTTTATTTTAAACAAAATACTTAGCAATAAGCAGATTGACAAACAAGGGGCTATATTGTTATATTAAGTTGATAAAACTAATAAAAAATAAACGAAAATGTATAATCAAATAGACAGCAACAAGCGTAAAAGTTTGGCCTTAATGATATTTTTTGTATTAATTATCGTAGGTCTAGTCTGGGCTTGGGCACAATATTCCGAAAGTGGCTATTATATGCTTATTCCGGCTACTATATTTGCTACTAGCATGAGTTTGGTGAGCTTTTTTGCTGGTGATAAAATAGCCTTAGCTACGGCCGGAGCCAAAGAAATTAAAAAAGAAAATAACCCTTATCTGTGGCGAATAGTAGAAAATCTCAGCATTACCGCTGGACTAGCTATGCCCAAAGTACACATTATAGAAGATGCGGCTATGAATGCTTTTGCTACTGGTCGTGACCCTAATCACTCCTCTATTGCTGTGACCACTGGACTGATAAATGGTCTGACCAATGAAGAATTAGAAGGCGTCATAGCTCATGAATTATCCCATGTCAAAAACTATGATATTAGATTGATGATGGTAGTGATTGTCTGTGTGGGTATTATCAGTCTCTTGGCTGATTGGATGATGCGCAGTTTTATATTTAGAGGGCGTGGTCGTGATGACAACAACCGAGGTGGTATACTGATGATATTTGGTATTGTCCTAGCTATACTGTCCCCCTTGTTTGCCAGATTAATCCAAATGGCCGTATCTAGAAAAAGAGAATTTTTGGCTGATGCCTCTGGAGCGCTACTGACTCGTTATCCTGAAGGATTGGCTAGGGCCCTAGAAAAAATCTCCGCCCAAGAGATTCCACTTAAAAGAGCCAATAAAGCCACGGCTCATCTTTATATTTCCAGCCCTTTTAAAGGCCAATCAATGTCTAAATTATTTTCAACTCACCCCCCAGTAGAAGAAAGAATAAAAGCTTTAAGGACTATGTAATATTTTATGATTAATGATAATTCTCAAAATATATTAAACAAATTTACCCAGCACTTCAAACAAGTATTGGTTAATGCTCAAAACATGGCTCTTGGCAAAAAGCACGAAGCGATAGAGCCAGAAGATCTTTTATTAGCTTTGATAAAAACTAAGGGCTCTTTGGGTTCTGATATTTTGATCAAACAAAATATAGACGTCAATTTTCTCAACATAGCTGAAGATAGTTCTTACCAAAGTGTAGCTATAAGTCCTGAACACTTACCTCAGCCATCTTTGGAATCCCAAAAAATTATTGAAAAAGCAGTAGTTACTGCCTACAAACACCAACACAAATATATTGGCACTGAACATTTACTATGGGGTATTAGCCAAAGTTCTGATGAAAAAACTACCTACATACTACATCAAGCCAAAATAAATTCCCAAAGTCTAAAACAACATCTCAACTTGATATTGAAAAGTACTTCCAAATTTAGTGATCTGACTACTGATGAAGAGCTCAGAGAAATGGAAAATATTTTAGATATTGATGATCATGAAAATAATAATCTAGAAAACTTTACTATCAATCTGACCAATGAAGAAATACAAAAAGATATTGACCCAGTTATAGGTCGCGTCAAAGAAATAGACCGACTGATAGAAATATTATCTCGCCGCACCAAAAATAATCCTATTTTACTAGGTGATGCTGGAGTGGGTAAAACCGCTATTATTGAAGGTCTAGCCAAAAGAATTACTGAAAACAAAGTACCTGATGTCTTATTAAATAAAACTATTCTTAATTTAGATATTTCCAGCCTCATAGCTGGTACTATGTATCGAGGCGAATTTGAAAGCCGCCTAAAACAAGTGATCTCTAATGTCAAGAAAAACCCCAATATTATACTATTTATTGATGAATTACACACCATTATGGGGGCTGGAGCTACGACTGGTTCTTTGGATGCCGCCAACATTTTAAAGCCGGCCTTATCCCGAGGACAGTTGCGTTGTATTGGGGCCACTACTTTTGAGGAATACAAAAAACATATTGAAAGTGACAAAGCGCTAGAAAGAAGATTTCAAGCTATTATTATAGAAGAGTCCTCAACTGAAGAAGCTTATGAAATTTTACTTGGCTTGCGCTCAAATTATGAAAAATTTCACAATGTCTCTATCGATGACCAAGCGCTGAGAGCCGCTGTAGAACTCAGTCAAAGATTTTTGCCAGACAAAAAATTGCCAGACAAAGCTATTGACCTAGTAGATGAAGCGGCTGCTCGCCTGAGAGTCAGAAATACCAAAGATGGTCTAGCCAAAAAAATAAAAAGCCTCCAAGATGATTTGAATAAAACTCAAAGTCATAAAAAACAAGCTATTTTGGAAGAAAAATATCTAGAAGCTTTGGAACACAAAAATCAAGAAGAACAAATCTTGGAAAAATTGTTGCGTACCCAAGCCCAACAAGACAAAATAAAAAATCAAAGCCTAGGACAAATAACTGAAGACGACATCAAAGCTGTTTTGTCAAAGATTACTGGTATTCCTCTGTCGGCTATTACTACTAGTGAAACTAAAAAATTATTAGACTTGGAAAACAAGCTTAGCCAAAACATTTTTGGTCAAGACAAAGCCCTAGCTGAAATCTCTCATACTATTCGCAAAGCCAAAACTGGTCTAAGTGACAAAAATAAACCCTTAGCTTCTTTTATGTTTTTGGGGCCTAGCGGTGTCGGTAAAACAGCTACCGCCAAACAAATTGCCAAACATATTTTTGGTGGAGAAAAAAATCTCTTGCGCATTGATATGAGTGAATTTTCTGAAAAATTTAATATCTCTAAGCTAATCGGCTCTCCAGCTGGTTATGTGGGTTATCGTGAAGGTAACAAACTGACTGATTTGGTAAAAAATAAACCATACAGTTTGATACTGTTTGATGAAATAGAAAAAGCTCACCCCGATGTCTTTAATCTGCTCTTACCAATTTTGGAAGAAGGCGAACTGACTGATGCTACTGGTAAAACCATCAATTTTAGAAACTGTATCATTGCCATGACCTCCAATGTTGGTTTGGATATTTTCAATCAAGAAGCTATCATGGGTTTTGCCACTGAGGAAAATAAAGAAAATTTTAAGAAAAAAAGCGAACAAATAATAGCTTCTCTAAGTAAATATTTCCCACCAGAATTTAGCAATCGCTTAGATAATATCATAGTTTTTGAACCTTTGGACAAAAATGCAGCTCGGAAAATAATTAAAAAAGAATTGACTATTATCTCTGATCGTCTCAGCGAACAAGGTATTAATATAGAAATTGATAACAAAATTGTTGATCATTTGTTAAAACAAAAAGATGTCTTGAAAGAAGGAGCTCGCAGTCTAAAAAGATTGGTTGATCAACATATTTCCAATATTTTAGCCAATAATCTGCTAAACCAAGAAATTAAAAAAATAAAAATTTCCCTAGATAAAAACAAAATACTTATTAAGTAATTTATCTAATCACCATGGAGAAGAAGCCCCGCGTAGCGGGATCCCGCTACGCGGGAAAAAGCGATGTCAAAACCTTTTTGTTTTACATCAAAAAGGTTTTTAATAAGCTACTAGATTTTATTTGGCCCCAATTTTGCCTAAATTGTCAAAGAGAAGGCTCTCTTTGCTGTGGCTTTTGCCTAAATGATATCTTGCTAGAAGACGACCGAGCTATTGTTTGGTCAGATAGTCCAGCTCAATATTTTGATGCCTGCTACAATTGTTGTGATTATCAAAATAAATTAGTACAAAAATTAATCAAACACTATAAATATAATTATCTAGAAAATCTAGCTGATATTTTGGTAGATATTTTGGAAAAACGAGCTCGGCTGCTAGCTTTGGATAAAAATACCATTGTAGTCAACGTGCCACTACATAAAAATAAAAAAAGACAGCGCGGTTTTGATCAGACAGAGATTCTAGCCAAAAAATTGGCCAGACGTTTATCACTAGGTTACTATCCTCTACTAATTAGAGCTAAAAATAATCCGGCTCAAGCTAAATTAGATAAAGCTGATCGTCAAAAAAACGTCGCCAATATTTTTACTATAAACAAAAAAGTGATGTTAACTGTAGAAAAACACCACACTAATATATTACTGATAGACGATGTAGCAACCACTGGATCAACTTTAAATGAAGCAGCCAAAATACTAAAAGATAATGACTTTAAGCAAGTTATTTGTCTAGTTTTAGCTAAAAATAAAAGCTAAAAAATATTTTAAATCTAATTAATAGCCCAAGAATCTATAAACTAGCATAGCTGGCCAAACCACTGCTTCCAAAATCCCTATGCAGCCAGCCAAAAATGAATCAGCGTGTTGGATATAATATACCAAAGCGCCTATCAAACCAAAGCCGTAGACTGCCCCGCCTCCGGCACAAGTACCTTTTGACATATATTTATTGATAAATAATAAATAAAAAATTAAGCTAATTTTTGCAGCCAAGTTCTATTTTTCATTTTGACATAATATAATATTATCAAAAAAGAAATATTAGCGGCTATAAACATAAATAGTATTAAGACCCTAAAACCAAAAAAACTAGCAATCAAACCACCAACTAAAGCGGCAATACTATTGGCAATATCTTGTATGGCTTCAAAAACACCCCAACCGTAGGCTTTATTTTTCTTATCAGTATGATCAGCTAATTCGGCATCAAAAGCTGGATTGGTGATAGCATTACCCAAAGCTACTACAATTTGGACGGCAAATAACATATAAGTGCTGTCAACAAAGAAATAACCAAAAACGCCTATAACCCACAATAGCCAACCATAAACCAAAAGTTTGGTGCGATGTTTTTGACTCCAACGCAAACGATGAATACAAATAGTAGTCACTCCTGAAACAAACAAAAATAACGCCACTGCGCCGGAAGCATCTAAAATATCTCCACCGATATCTTGCACAAAGATAGCATAAATAGGCATCAATACTCCTTCAGCAAAAGTAGAAATACCATAAGATGATATAAGTAATCTATAAAGATAGTTTGATTTCATATAATAAATTAAGTAATTTTTTTGTTTTACAAAAAAATTTTAGCTAAATAACTTGATAAATTTTTTAACCTGATTTCGTAATCTTAGTGTTCTTCTTGGTTTATTTTTTCTGATTTCAATAGCCTGACTATAAATTTGCTCAAACTGTTTAATAATTTTATTTTGATCAAATATTTCCCTTACATATTGGCTGGAATTAATGCCAAATTGTTTTCTTTTGGCGCCATCCCTTAATAAATCCAATGTTCTGCCGGCAAATAAATTTGTGTCTTCTGTAACTAGATAACCATTAAAACCATCTTTGATGACATTGCTGAAGGCTTCGTCTTTAACAGCGATAATTGGTAGCTGGCAAGCAGCTGCTTCCAACACTACTAAACCTTGAGTTTCAGTGGTGGAAGCAAAAACAAAAATATCAGCATCAGAATAAACTTCGGGCATTTGTTTTGTATCTATATAACCAGTAAAAAATACCTTATCCTCTAAGTTTAATTTTTTGCTTAGTGCGGCTAATTTGTTTTGCTCTGTGCCATCACCGACTATAACTAAAACTGCTTGGTCATTTTCTTTAACCACTTTAGAAAAACTCTTTATTAAAAAACCAATATTTTTTTCCTGCCCTAAACGTGAAACAGTTAATAAAATAACTTTTTCATCATCAATATTTAATTTTTTTCTTAGGAAACCACTTTTTACTTTAGTAAAACTATTCAAATCTATTGGATTTGGGGTTATGATTATTTCTTTTTTCACTTTATAGCTTTGTAAAATAGTTTTCATTTTTTGGCTTGGTACTATTACTAGATCGCTGACATTACAGATAAAACGGCTGCTATTTTTGGCTATTTTATTAGTTATTTTTTTATTTTTTAAAAAAAAGTAGTGGGTATATTTTTCTAAATAGGTGTGATAAGTAAAAACATAAGGATATCCTTTGGTCAGAGCTAACTCATAACCAAGGATACTCACTAGCCCACAGCCATGACCATGGACAACATCTAATTTTAGTTTAAGAATTTTACGAACATCAATGGCTGATATAGGAAGTTTTAGTTCTAGTTCTGGATTAAGGATGGCTATAGAACGTAGGCGGATGATATTATTTTCTTTATCTTTATAACCAGCTATTTTTGGAGTAAAAATATATACTTGATGGCCTCTTTTTTCTAATTCTTTTTTAGCAAAAATTAAACTAATGGTAATTCCATTAAGATGTGGTAGATATATCTCCGTAAAAAAACCAATTCTCATAACAATATTTTTGTTTCAAATTTTAGTAGTATAATAGATAAGCTATTCTGATGTATCTTAGTATATATTAAGCTTAATTATACATTAAATCAAGCTAAAATAAAAACAAAAAATACTGTTAAAAACAGTATTGGCTGTGTAAAGTGCCCCGGACCGCCAACTAACTATGTTGGCGGTCCGGGTACGCACGTCGATCAACAGGAACAGGGCAACATCATCATGTTGTGAGACACGATCTTGACGGCCTGATCCGGCGTGAAGCCGACCTCGCAGAGCGCCTCGTAGTGACGCCTGGTCACCTGAGCCGTCAGCTTGAAGTGCTCGGGATCGTCCAGGAGGTCCCGAAGGTAGGTGCTGTTCTCACTGTCCGTGGGCGGAGTTCCAGGAGTGGTGGTGCCCGGGGTGGTATCTGGTGCTTGGTCGTCCATGATGGATCTCCCTATCACGAGTGTGTACAAACATTCTGGCAGGATTACCAGAATCAAAACAGTATATTATTTTGTAATGATTTTGTCAATAATAGTTAAATATTCATTTATTTTTATCTAAGATCAAACAAAAAAACACTAATTGCTTGTGATATGGTTATAATAATCACTGATATAACAAAAATCCAAACTATTATTATAAACAAGGGATATTTTAACCAGAAAATAGAACCTTCATAATCATCTATTACGTTGCCCATCAAAAGACCTGTTTGTGTTATAAATATTTCATAATTATTAAATTTTTTAGAGGAATATTCTGCAAAACCCCTATGTACCAGATTACCAAAAATATATTTAAACTCACCATACTTTTCTTCAAAATAATTTTTAGTTTGCTTTTCTATTATTTGTTCATGTTCTTCTGTAATATCATAAGAATCCAGCTTATTCTCATTAACAAATTTTCTAAGTAAGCGTGTCTTAGTGTCATCATATTCTTCTTGATAAAATTCAAAATAAATATGATCCATATCAAATGGTATTGACAATATATGAGAATTTTTACTAGCCCATCTGAGAATTTTCTTCTCCATTCTCCAATTTTTTTTAACATAATCATTACCATTTTTAGATCTTCTATTTAGAACTATCAATTGTTGAAATAGCTCTAATTTTCTAAAAAAATCTAATTTTATTGGGATATCTGACATACAATAATCTAAATATTAATTATCTTTATAATAACAAAAAACGGCTTACCTGAGAAGCTGTTTTCTTAAGTACTTCGTGTTAGCACGAGTGCCCTTCGACTCGTTCACTTTGTTCACTCGCTCAGGACATTCGATAACTTATCACTTTATATACCAAATAAGTGGCCGAAGGCCATGAGTGGAATCGCGTCATACGCGACGGAATTGAATGGCGGGCTACTTCGGGCTGGAACCGTATTCCGAATAAGCCCAGTAAGGTTATTTTACTATATTATAATTTTACAAATCAATAGATCCTCGTGCGCCTTATTTTTATAAAAAAGTGACAAAAGTGACACGGCAAGCCAGTATAAAGTTACATTTAGCTGTAATTTTTATAAATATAGGGCTTAAAGATTAAATTTTAATGCTAATAATTTAGCATCTTTCCCGTTATTTCTCCTCTCAAGATTGCTTAATATCTTTTGCCCAGTTTCCGGTGTCCAGTATATTTTTAACTTTTCCCTAGCTCTTGTTATAGCAGTATAAAAAATATTATGGGTAATCATTTCTTCCGTTTCGTCTATAATAACAATTTTAACTGAATTGTACTCTAAACCTTGAGCTTTATGTATTGATACGGCATAAGCGACTTGAAAAGGGACTATAGTATTTGAATATGAATCATCATCTTCATCCGTACTTCCATGCTTATTAACAAAAAAACGGATTATTGAGTTACCATTATTAGAATCACCAATTAATTCAAAATCATATCTATCGGCTTCAAACTGGTTTATGGCCTTATCTATCTCAATATCAAATTGTATTTTGTCACTAAATTTTTTTATGCCGACTATTTTTCCTTTTAAGTTATTATAAATCAAAGGTGTAAATCTTTCTGACTCATTAAATAATATAGGATCATTAACTTTATATGTATGAACACCCCAATTTATTGGTTTATTCTTATTATCACTTTGTAAAAATTTATTTATATTATTTATGCCATAAAGTCCATCATAGTTAAGACACAGGATTATCTCATCTTCATCAGAACTAGTAAAAAAAGATTCATTTAAAGTAGCTGAATAATTATGTTTTGTAATTTGTTCATCTATATCATCATCTATATTTCTGACTTTATCCCATAGATTAAGTAACTTAGGATTTTTGCTACGATATGGTTTAGTTAATTCAAATATTGAAGTTTCTGGAACGAAAGACTGTACTATATTAAACCAATTTCCGAAAAGTATAGACTCTATTTGAAAAACATCTCCTACTAAGACTAATAATTCGAATGATGCTTTATCCAAAATTTTATGCATATCAGAATTGCTAACCGTACTACATTCATCAATTATTAATACATCAAATTCAACATCTTCATTTCTAGCAGATAAAAATTTAGTAATAGTTTTAATAGTGCTGTTAGAAGCGTTAACTCTTCTTTTTAGATTTTCGACTGCCGGGTTAGTATTAGCCAAATATAGTTTTCTGTAATTATTGAGAAAGTTAGATACGTGATTTATCATAGTTGATTTTCCTGTTCCAGCAGGACCATATATTAAAGCTACTCTTGATTTTTCAAACATGTTTCTTAAGGCTTCTTTTTTATCGTCACAATCAATTTCATATGCAGATGTTTTTAACCAAGAATTTACAGAATTTTTATAATTTTTGATCCCCGTAGAAGATAGGTCTTTTAAATTTTTAATAATATGGAAGGCGCCTTCTTCATAACCCTTTATATAAATATGATTTTTATATTCTTCGAGTTTACGATGGGCATGTTTATAATATAGACTATCATTATATAACTGCATAAGATTGTCTATATTTTCAAAGCTAGTGATATTTTTTTTAGGAGTATACAACTGCCCCTTTGTTTCAGTATTATTTTTTATAAACCTAGCAAATATCTCATGTTCTCTATTACTTGAATCTAGACAATCGAATAAATCAGAAATTTTTGGATTATGTTCTATTAAGGAAGTGTTAAATGGCATTTTATCAAAAGGTATACATCCATATTCAAGATGTAAATCTGATAATAGGTGGCAACCTCCAAATTTATGTTGTTGTTTTATTATTTTATTATTCAAATTATATAATAAATACCTAATAACATTGTTTCCTGATTTATTGCTTTGTGTTAACTCGCGACACTTATCCAAAATATTAAACAAATAAACGGCTTTAGCTTCCTTAATTATAAGACTTCTTATTTTTTTATAATAATCGTCTGCGGAGTCAATAAATTCAACTAGATTTAACCCCGTTTTAGTTAAAAATGTCATTAGATTACGGTATTCACTGTAGTTGCTTTGTATGCCTGAACGATTTCCTAAAAATATGCTGGCAAAATTATTTAGCTCGCATGGACGAATTGACACCTCCCAATCATCAATAATTTGAATGGGCATATTTTTATCTAAAATTTGTATAGTATCATTACTTACAGAAAGTTTTACAGCATAGTTGTGTGAAATATCAAATTTCGTGAATGCGATAACTCTATCGAATTTACTTGCCTTATCATTAGCTGCTGTAAAAGTAACTTCATAATATACTTTATACTCAACAAAAAATGGTTTTATTTTCTGAATATAATATCTATCATAATCATTTTCTGCCTTTGTTGATTTTGATTGATTAATCTTTTCAACTATTTTTTTATAGTATTCTTGCAACACAGTATCTGTGTTGATGGGAAAAGAATCAATGTTTTTCAGAACCTCCAAATTGTGATTATCCTTGAGATATAACTTTATTTTAAGCAAGTATTCATAATATTTTAACATCAGTCTTTCAGAGTTTTCTGTATCAAGTGTGTAATGAGAGGCTGTGATTTGTAGAAGTTTATGAAATTTACTTAAAAATTTTAATTCACCCCTTGTTCTTACATAAGCATTAGCTATCTGAATATTTTCATATGTATTTTCAATATCTTTCCCATTACTGTGTACTTTTAACGAAATATGCTCAACAAAATTTCTAAGTTGAGATAAGATATTTTGAGATAGTAAACCTCTTTCAGAGTCATCAAATCTATCAATATTTTTACATATTACTTTATCAATATCTAAAATTTTAGTATCAATTTTATTCATGCCTTATCTTTTGTAAACTTTAAATACTCCATAATTTTATACCCCTCTAAATGTTTAAAAGGATCAACAAACCTATACCACGGCTCTAAGCGAAGCCATTCTTTACCATCCTCTTTAATTTCTTTTACTAGTTGAGATTCTGTTAATTTTTTAGGTGGTAGCACTTCTTTGTTGTCCTTAATCAAAAATAGATATACATGTGGTCTTCCTGATGTGCTAGGGACAATTCGAGGTTTTAAAACACCCTCTTTAATAAATCGTTTTATAGCATATCTATCTATATTAAAACGACTTTCTAAATCATATTTTGAGTACCAACTATTATCATTTTTAGCCACAGATCCAGGGATAATCCTTTTATTTATAGCTTTTTGGCATATTGGGCATTTAATACCCCATTTATCATACCAAGTTTCTTCGTCTGATATAGGCCTTTTACAAATAGCACAAGTGTAACCTTTACCCTCTAAATGAAAGCCTTTTGGCTCCTTTTCTAGCCTTATTTGACGTTTTTTCTCTATTACTTCCTGATCATAAAGAAGTTTGAAAAAATTAGCTAAATTATTAGCCCCTTCTTCTGCTTCAGCCCAAGAAACCTCTTTTTTTGTCTTTTTTTCAAGAAGTTCTTTAAATTCTTTAATTCTATCCTGAGACAAACCCATTATATTAAAAACTTTAATTTTTTAACTTCACACCAACCGACATTCTATTAACTTTATAGTAAGTGCTTGCTGGCTTACTCTATAAAGATTAGAAAGTTGCTGTAAATTGGGTAATTGTTTAAAATCCATCTTTATAAGTTTTGTGGGTATAAGTAATTCTGCAGCAAAAACATCGGCCTCTCTTTCGTTGTGCGAACCATTACCTTGGCCCTTAGTACAGGCGTGACCAAAAAGAAGATGACCAATTTCATGTGCTATTGTAAATCTCCTACGATACCAAGAATCATTAGCATTGAATCCTATAGTTGAATACTCTTTGTCCATTTCACTGCAGACTACAAGCAATCCAGAAACCTTTTTACTAGTAAAAATTCGACGAACCTCAAGATCATGTGTTAACTGAAGATGCTCTATAATACATTGTAAAGAAACCGGAGCAGCTTTTACTCCGGCTTCTTTTATAAGTTTTTGGGCAATAATTTTTGCACTTTTTTTACGTGGACCTAAATCCGTGATTTCTCCATTCATTTACGTTTCTTTCTGTTTTTAGCTAGGTCAATAAATAAATTTAAAGCATCCTTGTCTTCGTCGGACAGATCTTTGTCGGCTCTTAAAGCTACTTTGATATCTGGAGTAGTATTTTCTTTACCTAAAAAATACATAATATCACGATCTAACACTTTACCGAGCTTCTCTAAAATTATAGCTGGGACACCTCTTTCACCAGCTTCTATTAATGAAATAGCGGTGGCTGACTGAAAACCAAGAAGCTTCGCCAAATCTAGCTGAGAAAATCGTTTTTTTTCACGCGCCGCTTTAATACGGGAACCAATAAATTGTTCTGGGGTTTGTTTATTTATCATACTGATAGTATAGACTTTTCAATACGATTTGACAAGTCTTCATCATTTTGTTAAACTTACTTTGCCGAATTGAAAAATAATTAATTTATAATCAAATGAACACATTTTTAGTATCTTATGACCTTATTAGGCCTGGCAAGGATTACTCTACCTTGCACCATCATTTAAAAAGCTACAGTAACTGGGCAAAACCCCTAGAATCGTTATGGTTAATTAAGTCGTCACTCACAGCAGAACAGCTAAGAAATACAGTACAACAATATCTTGATGCCAATGACAAAATATTGATCATTGATGTTACGGATAGAGCCGCTGCCTGGAAAAATTTGGGGGTAAATGTAAGTACCTGGATTAAAAATAACTTATAATTAAATAAACTACAAATTTATGGCAAAATTACCAAAATTTACCCTCGATTACAACGCAAAAAAAGATCGTTGGGAACTAGAAAATGACAAAACAGATAAAATCGTTAAAACTTTCGAAACTAAAGAAGAGGCCACAGCTGGCGGAATTTTAAGAAAAGCCGTAGGTAATGAAGGCGGATCTGTAAAAATTAAAAAAATGGATGGAACCTATGAAGAAGAACGAACCTATCCCAAGAGCGCTGATCCAACTAAATCTAAAGGCTAAAAAATAACTATGGACTACAAACTAGAGGTAAAACCATTTAAAAGGCAAGATGGGGTCAAATACAAGGTTATTCAATTGACTGATTTTGCTCTGCATACCAGTGACAAACAGCCGACGAAATATATAGGTAAGAAAGTAAAACATGCTTTTGACCAAAACAGGCCAGACCGAGTTTATGGTCCTATTATAAACAATGGTCATACTCCTAGTGCTGATTGGTTTTTGGAAAATCTGTATAAAGATCCCTCTTTTATTAAATTATTACAAAAAGAAGAGAAAAAAGGCTACAAAGTGCTAATTTCCATACCCAAAGATGGCCTGCCAATAGCCATAGGCAAAGATACCGAAAATTTTATAAAAAGTAAAAATGGTCAAAGGATTATCCGCAAACTTGCAAAAAATAAAAATGTGGATTAAAATATAAGTACAATTTAATGCGTAGTAAAAAGTAGAATAGCGTATCGCTGAAAAAGCCATGCCTGTTCCGCGCAAGAAATAGCTTTGAGGTTTTAGGACTTCATCTATTTCGTGTGTGGAATAGGTTTTTTCTTATCCATACATTTTTTAACCAACTAACCATAAAATGTTATGGAAAAATTAAAATGGCACACCGTGCCGAAACGGGTTAATGATCTTGTCCCCCAAGATATTAACCCACGAACTATTTCCGACAAGCAAATGTCGGATCTCAAAAAAAGCCTGAAAAGATACAATTTGGTAGAGATACCAGCAATTGACCTAGACGGCAAGATACTCGCAGGACATCAAAGAATTAAAGCTCTTCAGCTACTAGGTCGAGGAGAAGAGTTAATTGATATCCGCATCCCCAACAGACCTTTAACCAAAAAGGAATCAGATAGCTACCTTATAGCCAGCAACGCTCTAGGTGGTGAATGGGATTTCGAAAAACTCAAATCTTTTGATTTAGACCTATTGGTCGACATAGGATTCGATCAAGTTGATCTATCACACCTATGGGATAATAATCTAGAGGTTAAAGATGAAGACTTTGACGTTGATGAAGAAATTAAAAAGATTAAAGAGCCTAAAACTAAACTAGGTGATTTAATTCATCTGGGACCACATAAGTTGTTATGTGGTAGCTCTAGCGATACGAAAAATCTAAAAAGATTGTTTGGGAATGAAAAAGCTTCAATGATTTATTCCGATCCCCCATATAACATCAATCTTAATTACTCAAAAGGTATTGGAGGTAAAAATGACTACGGCGGTAATGTAAATGATAGCCGTACCTATGAGGAATATAGAAACTTCATAAAAGAAACTCTGGTGGTAGCACTATCAATTACTAAATCAAATTGCCATATTTTCTACTGGTGTGACCAAACCTACATAGGATTAATTCAAGAATTATATCGAGAGCTTGGCATAGTAAACAAGCGAGTTTGCCTATGGCTCAAAAACTCTCAAAACCCGACACCAAAAGTGGCTTTTAATAAATGTTATGAGCCAACAGTATATGGGGTTATAGGAAAACCATATATTGCACCATCAATTCAAAACTTAAATGAGGTATTGAATAAAGAAATAACAACTGGCAATAATCTACTTAGTGAAGCTTCTGATGAGCTTGATATATGGTTGGTAAAACGCTTATCTGGTCAAAAATACGAACACGCGACCAGCAAACCACCAAAGCTACACGAGAAGGCTATTCGCCGTTGTACTAAGCCTGGCGACATCATTTTAGATTCCTTCTCTGGGTTAGGTAGCACCATTTCAGCTGGGGAACAATTAAAACGAAAAGTATATGCCCTTGAGTTAGAGCCTATATTTTGTGACCTAACAATTAGAAGATATGAGAAGTTAACTGGCAGAAAGGCAAAGGTGGATCATGTCTAAGAAAAATAAAATCAAAAATATATTCCTAGAGGAACTAAAGAAAATTCCAATCGTACAGATAGCCTGTGAAAAAACAGGTATCTCAAGAAATAGTATCTATCGTTGGAAACGAGATGATAAAAATTTCTCTAAAGCTATGGATGAGGCATTAACCGAAGGTGAGGCATTGGTCAATGATATGAGTGAAAGCCAATTACTTACCCTTATAAAAGAAAAAAACTTTTCGGCTATAAGATTTTGGCTTAATCATAGAAATCCAAAATTTAGAGATAAAGTGGAAGTTACTTCTAAATTTGAAGACTCAGGAGAACTTACACCGTCACAAGCAGAGATTGTACGCAAAGCTTTGCAACTGGCGGAGATTTTACCATTAAATAATAAATCAGATGACAAACAAAATGATACCACAGGATCTGGTAGACCAGATGACCAAGGACAGGAAAGTAAGGACGACAATAACTAAAGAAAGTTTTTCATATTTTTTCCATTTTTATTACGCTCACTATGTAAAATACGCTACAGCTGATTTCCAAAAAGAGATTATCCATTTAATAGAAATAAGTGACCGAGACAATCTATTTGTGGTCGCCTTCAGGGGAAGTGGAAAATCGACAATGGTTACAACCGCCTATCCTATTTGGGCTATTTTAGGTAAACAGCAAAAGAGATTCGTCGTTATATTTTGTCAGACACAAGCCCAGGCCAAACAGCATATGATGAATTTACGCCGTGAACTTGAGGACAACGAATTACTTAAAAAAGACCTCGGCCCATTTCGTGAAGATAGCGATGAGTGGGGTTCACAGTCATTGGTATTTTCTAATACAGACGCTCGTATTACAGTAGCTTCTTCAGAACAAAGTATTCGCGGTTTAAGACATCATGAGCATAGACCAGATTTGATAATCTGTGACGATGTTGAAAATATTGCTTCTACAAAAACAAGAGAAGGAAGAAATAAGACTTATCAATGGTTAAAAGGAGAATTAATCCCAGCAGGAGATAAAAATACACGGTTAGTTATAGTTGGTAATTTATTACACGAAGATTCACTTCTCATGCGACTTAAAAGTGAAATTGATAATGATTTTATTGATGGAAAATTTCTTTATTTTCCAATTATTGATAGTAAAGGAAAATGTCTCTGGCCTGGTAAATATCCTACAGAGCAAGACGTACAAACAGAACGAAAAAAAACAGGCAATGAAATTGCTTGGCAACGAGAATATATGCTTAATATAGTTCCAGATGAAGATCAAGTTATATATCCAGAATGGATTCAATACTATGATGAGATACCAGCTCCTATAAAAATAGACAGTGCTTATTCTTCTCATATTGAAATAAGAATAGGTATAGATCCAGCTATTTCAAAAAGTAATGTGGCTGATTATACGGCTATGGTTCCCGGACTTCTATATGAAACCAAAACTGGTTATCAGATTTATATTTTGCCAAAGATAATAAATAAACGTTTGAGCTTTCCGGAAACCGTTGATACCTGCAAAATATTGGACAAAAGCTACGAAAAGGACGAAATTCATCCTACCTTTGTTATTGAAGATGTAGCTTATCAAAAAGCTTTGCCGCAACAATTAGAAAGTGAGGGTATTTTGAACGTCATGACAACAAGGCCAGGTAATCAGGACAAGCGTAGTCGCCTTGTCCTGACAGCTAACATGATCAAAAATGGACAGATACTATTTCCTAAACAAGGAGCTGAACAATTGATACAACAGATTATTCATTTTGGGGTAGAAAAACATGACGACTTAGCTGATGCCTTTGCCAATCTGGTCCATAGCTTATCAGAACATAGACCAAAAACTTATAGAATTTATTTTGCTTAATTTCTATTTACTATTTTGCTCTGCCTTTTTCTCATACTTGTTGGCTATCAAGTGCAAGATTATGCCTCCTGATAATCCAAAGATAAAAGCTAAGACTACAATAAAGGTGCCACCAATAGCTGTACCTATAGCGGCGCCAGCCTGAGCAAATTCATCGTTAGTTGAGTTAACTGCTTGGGCACCTATGACAAAGGTAAGAATTATAGCTGAAATAGGTAATAGGAAAAAACCTATTTCTGTGGCTCTAAATATTTTTTGTAATATTTTGTACTTATTGTCTATTTTCCAAACTGACCAAATCATAAGTGCCCATATTACTATAAAAGCAATACCTAGTATTTTGTTAGCACTCATCCAAGCCCAGTTTTGAGTAAACACCAAAGCTGGCAAAAGTGTTAAGAGAATTTTTAAAGCTCTGTACTTTTTCATAAATATTTATTTAATAATAATTAGACTTGTTCTTTAGTACCATCGCTATAGATAATAACCTCTGGCACCCATTCTAATCTTATATTTTCTAGATTAGTAGTTTTCAACTTCTGATGATCATCCATAAATTCATTATATTCTATAGTGGCGTCCCAAGTGGCTGTGCCACTAGCTAATATTCCTTGATCATAACTGAAGGTAGACTGATATATTTGATTATCAAATATATCATAGAAAATAGTATTTCCTTGGACACCTTTGACATCCTTATCAGTCTTATTGGTTAATTCAAACTTCATAGTAATATAATCTTGATAAGTACCTTTGTAGATATCAGCTGCCTGAAAACCTTTATCTATTAATTTAACATCGACCTTGTCTGTTAAATTTAGTTTTTGTACATTAGTACTCACGCTTTTCTGGCTTGATGAATCTGTAGATGATTGGATAGTATTTGACTGGGTTGTACAACCAGTTGTAACTACTACGGTCATCAAAAGTAAAAATAGTGCTTTTTTCATAATATTTTACTTACTTATTAATTATCAGCTGACGCAAACATAAAACCCCGCGCCAGCTAGGCCTTACGGCCCCATACCAGTTTCCCGATATGACTCGTTGAAAAGTCACTGAACGCGGAGTTCAATATTTTCAACGAGTTTTTTATACCATGCCCTAGAATTTCTAGGGTTTAGGCATCGGTTTTTACACCTAATTGTCAATAACATTTTAGCTCAAAACTAGCCAAATGTCTATATTATCATAACGCAATTTTATAGTTTTGCTAAGGAAAGTTGCCAACAAGTTGTCGACATAGCGAGGCTTAGCAAAAGCTATATAAATGTTATTTATATAAAAAAATAAGCCCTACCCGCTGCACTGCGTGCAACAAGTAGGGCTCGGTTAGGGTTTCAAAACAACAAACGGAGCTACTTCACCAGTGTGATCTTTCGGACGTCAGTCCCCTCGGCACTACGTATCATGTAGAAGTAGATGCCGGAGGCAAAACTTTCGCCATTAAAAGTCGCTTGATGCACACCAGTATCAAGAACCTGATCAACCAAAACCTGAACGCGTCGACCCTGTACATCAAAAATGGACAGGTTGACATAGCCAGGTTGATTGACCTTGAACTTGATGACAGAAACAGGGTTAGAGGGGTTGGGTTCACAGTAGGGATAAGGAGGATCTTCACCAATAGGTGGTCTTGACGACGTAATGTAGCCAGTACGCACCAAAGTGTCTGAAGTAACTCCATCCCCTACTGTCAATGACACCGTGTAGGTGCCGTGAACTGGGTAAGCGTAGATCGGATTTTGTGCAGTTGAGGTAACGCCGTTACCGAAATTCCATGACCAAGAACTAGGGTTTCCAGTTGATTGGTCAGTGAACTGAACAGGGTTACCAGTATAGACGCTGGTTGGGTTAGCGGTGAAGTCTGCAGACAGGAATAGCCCACAATCTTTTTGGACTATTTTCATTGCTTCATGGAACTCTGTCAAATAAATATAGTCTCCTAGTACGAAGACGTCTTTAATATAACCACCTGCCTCTACCGCACCAACAATGGTTGGTGTTGTAGAATCAGAAACATCAATGATCTTCAAGCCAGCGCTAACGTCTGCCACATAGGCATAGTCACCGGAAACAGAAACGCCAATAGCTCCATTCGTAACTACCGAACCAACGATGACTGGCGTCGCAGGATTGGAGATGTTGACCACCTTCAAGCCAGTACTACCATCAGCCACGTAGGCGTAGTCACCAGAAATCCAGACATCCCTAGCACTGTCCGTGACTACCGATCCAACGATGACTGGCGTCGCAGGATTGGAGATGTTGACCACCTTCAAGCCTACATCATTATCAGCCACGTAGGCGTAGTCACCGGAAACAAACACATCCACAACCCAATCCATGCTCAACGAACCAACTACTGTCGGAGTTGCAGGATTGGAGATGTTGATGACCTTTAGTGTCCAGAGATCAGCTACGTAGGCGTAGTTACCAGAGACGAAGAGGCCTTCAGCACCTTCAGTGACTACCGATCCAACGATGACTGGCGTCGCCGGATTGGAGATGTTGACCACCTTCAATCCATCACTACCATCTGCCACGTAGGCGTAGTCCCCGGAAACAAACACATCCATGACGTGATCCATACTAGCCGAACCAACTATGGTCGGCGTTGCAGGAACAGAAACGTCGATGATCTTCAGACCAGCACTACCATCTGCCACGTAGGCGTAGTTACCAGAGACGAAGATAACTGTGACGTTATCTACGCTTAGGTCACTTACAACACATGGTGCCAGATTAGACACACTGGTAGTGGTTATACCGTCAATAAACTGTAAAGAGTCCCAGCCTCCGGCATTGGACACCGTCAAGGTGATAGTGTAGACACCCACAACGTTGTAAATGTGACTAGGGTTCTGGCTAGTAGACGTACTACCGTCACCGAAGTCCCACAACCACGAGGTTACTGTCCCAACCGATGTATCTGTACATTGCACCGTCAAAGGGACAACGCCAGAAGTCGGCGAAACAGTATAACCAGCTATTGGAGCTGGTGGGTTACCTACTATAACAGGAGCACCTCCAAGCACAGTATCACTACCGCCATTATTACTGGCAGTAAGAGAAACTGTGTAGCTACCCACAATGTTGTAAGTGTGACTAGGATTCTGGCTAGTAGACGTACTACCGTCACCAAAGTCCCACAACCAAGAAGTGGCACCTCCACTTGAAAGGTCGGTGAATTGAACGGTAAGTGGTGCATATCCAGACATTGGAGTTGCACTGAAATTTGCCACAGGAGCAGCAACGTTGTTAACGACAATTGGACTGCCACCAACAACCGTGTCACTCCCACCACTATTGGTAGCAGTTAGGCTGACAGTATAACTACCAGGGGTAGTATACGTGTGGTTGGGGTTCTGATTGGTTGAAGTACCCCCATCACCGAAGTTCCACAACCAAGAAGTGGTGTTACCACTTGAAAGGTCGGTAAACTGCACGGTAAGCGGGGTATTTCCAGACATTGGAGTTGCACTGAAGTTGGCAACTGGCACATCCACATCACTAACAACTATAGTCATATCACCATTCATGACAAATGGATCCATGAGGATCTCCACTCCATTAATGGAGGCATAGAAATTCTGATAATTATTTCCATCTATCAGTTCAAAGGCCTGGTCAAAGTTTGACACCTTGAGTCCAGAATGATAGACACCGTCAGTGAGCGCTTTGTTGGCTTTGTTTGTTCCTCCGTTGGTTACTGTCAAATTGGCACGAGGCACTACTTGATAATTACTATCAAGTACCTCCAGAGTTTGAGAACCTTCATCCCAAGTGAAATAAAAACGCTCATAATCATTTGGATTGGTGGCATAGTTTGAACCAAAAAGGTTAAAACTCTGCCACACTTCACTACTATTTGGATACTCATCAGTGACTGGTGCACCAAACTTGAGCCAGCCAAAACGAGTCATATACTCATCCCAAAATCCCTCCTTGACGAGATGAGGTTCTCTACTCATCCAAGGATCATTATAGTAAATAACGGTTGTATAAGGATGATAATACCCATTACTAGGCCCCTCATCATCGCGGCGATCTTTGAAATCCTGGATCAACATGCCGTTGACTTCGTGGACATAAGTAGAACCGTACTGAGTGTTTTGCCAGGGAAAGCCAAGGCGATGACCATTTGTGGCGAAATCATTATACCTGTTCATAAAAGCTGATGATACACCATTGGCAGTCCTCCAGGAAGGTGACTGGGCAAATTGCGCCAGTCCGGCTATAAGGGGCATCGGATTTGCAAAGTGAATTTGCATGCCCGATCCACTATTATATCCGCGTAGCCAAAAGCCACCATCTTGAGCTTTAGCGGTTGCTTCGTTCGACAAGCGAATCCCTAGGTGCAAATGCTCAAGTCCATCACCATTTGGGTCTGGGCTACCACCATCTGGATGGCTACTGTTGTTTATGTAGCCAATAACACTCCCTTGCTGAACGGTCTGACCGATAGACCAAGTCAATGCTGTGCCACCTCTTTCTTGGCTCTTGCGCAGGTGGCCATAGATTGACAGGATATATCTAGTTGTTTGTGGATTGCCATCAGCATTCAAAAAAGTGATATCCTCTGGCAACTCATGCTCAATCGCTACTACCAATTCACCATAGCCATCATATAGTGAGCTGTACTCTACTATCTTGCCTTTGGCTATGGCCTTTATGGCCGTGCCTTCGGCTAGATCAATATCAGCTCCAAGATGGTTGTTATAAGTACCATTATAAATATAAAAGCTTCGGTTATTGTAGTATTGCCAACTGTTGAGCATCTCGTCTGCAGGGTAATAAAACCCGCTGATTGGACCTTGTCCGTAGGCAATTGACGATGCCATAAGCATCACAATTGCCATTGCGAAGAGCAGACTCTTTCTCATGGTGAACCTTCTTTCAGAATTCTTTATGACTGGTCTACTAATCCCGCATTGGATTAGTAAATTAATCTGTTTTTACTCCTCTCGTTTTGTTGTTTTAAGTTGTAATGAACTATTTCTGGCTACACTATTATAGCCAGAAAATAATAAACTATAATAATTTATTATTTTCTAGATACAAAAAGACTAACCATTGTAAGTGACTCTCAATTTCGCTTTTCTTATAAAACTTTATTTAATTTGTAAATTCAAAACTATTCAAAATTGCCTCATATTCACTATCCTTCAAAATTTCTTCAACACCTCTAATTTGGATTTCTACTATTAAACTATCTTTTGGTATGGAAACAGTAGTATTTTCCATTATACCCATAGGAGATACAAAATTAACTGCTTCAATGCCATCAACTACAATATTTTTTTGAGATCCATAGTCTTCAGTTGATGCATACCAATTATACATTAGGCTATCATTACCTGCTATTTTTTTATTTTCATCTATATTATTGTAGAAATCATGAATAGACTCTTTATTTGGGTTTTGAAATACAAAAAGAGTCAACTCTGTAGAAAGATAAGTTTGGCTGTAGTTAAAAGATACGTATTTATCACTTTGATTATAAATAGTCCAATCCTTAGGATATCTAAAACTAAACCTGTATTCATCATTCGTATAAATAAGCCAATCACCCATGTCTACTTCTTCTGTGTTTTGCCCATTTGAGTTGTCAATGTTCGTATTTTGATTAGTAGTATTTTGATTATTATTTTCATTATTAACCACTGGTTTTTGGCCAGATTGCCAATAAGCCAAACCACCTAATACTATTAGGATTATAAACACTACAATTATTACTCCTTGTTTTTTCATTGTTTTAAATTAATTATTTACTAATAAAGTATATCAAATTATTGATAAATGACCAATAAATAAGCTTTATCAATAACACTCTACGTTTTAAAGCGAAATTTGTCAAAGTACCAACTCTGACAAGCAATAAATTTATACTACTAAACTGATGTAATGTCAAATTTATAGCTAATATTAGCAAATGACATATAGGTCCATATTATAAAGCTTTTTGACGATTTTGCTAAGGAAACTTGCCAACAAGTTGTCGACAGCTAAAAGCTTAGCAAAAGCTATAAAATGTGTCATTAATGGGGTATGAATATATCACAACAAACCAAATTTGGGCTAACCCCAGACATTAAATTGAAGTATTGCCTATACGCCCGAAAAAGTACTGAATCAGATGAACGACAAGCTCTATCAATTGATTCTCAAGTTAAAGAAATGCTTCAAATTGCAGAACGTGAAAACCTTGAAATTATTGATATCAGAAGAGAATCCAAATCAGCTAAAGATTCTGGTAATCGTCCTGTGTTTAAAGAATTAATTCATGATATATCAGAAGAAAGATTTAATGCTATCTTAACTTGGGCGCCAGATAGACTATCTAGAAACGCAGGAGATCTGGGGTCTTTGGTGGATCTGATGGATGCTAAAAAACTTCTTGGTATTCGTACCTACGGACAAACGTTTAGTAATTCACCAAACGAAAAATTCTTATTAATGATTCTATGTTCTCAAGCTAAACTGGAAAATGATAACAGAGGCATAAATGTTAAACGTGGTTTAAGGACAAGATGTGAAATGGGTTTGTGGCCAACTTGTCCGCCAACTGGATATTTCAAAGAAAAACGAATAGATCACAAAGGAGAATGTCTAGTTGATCCAGATAGAGGCCATATTATAAAACAAATGTTTGAAAAAGTTGCTTATGAGAAATGGTCGGGCAGAAAAATATATCACTGGCTTAAATTTGATTTAAACTTCAGAACACATTTGGGCAAAAAACATTTGAGTCTTGGTAATATTTATCGCTTACTTGAAAATACTTTCTACTATGGCCCTTTTGAATATCCACGGGGTAGTGGTAATTGGTATCAAGGTAAGCATGAACCGATAATAACAAAAGAATTATTTGATATGGTTCAAGATCAGATGAAAAATTCACAACTTGTTAGAAAAGAAAATATTGAATTTGCTTTTACTAAAATAATGAAATGTGGACTTTGTGGTTCTGGTATATCTGCAACTGAAAAATTCAAGAAATTAAAAAATGGAGATACTAACAAACATATTTATTATGGGTGTACTAAAGCAAAAGATAAACATTGTAAGTGTGGGTATATAAATGAAGTAGATTTGATTAAACAATTACAAAAGTTGGTAGATAAGCTGGATATTAAAAAGTTACCTATACAAAATAAATTAAAATATGAAATTAAACGATTTAAAGAATTCCAAAGTATGGTAACTGGAGAAACTAAAGACATTAACGTAGACGACATCGATATTAAAAATTATACTAAATATTTACTCAAAGAAGGTTCAATTTTAGAAAAAAGAGAATTACTAACTAATCTAGAAAGCAAGTTAATTTATATGAATAAAAAAATTAAGCTGGTATAGTAATTATACCTGAAAAACAAAATATTTCCTTGAATAACAAAAAGACCGTAAATATTTCTCGGTCTTTTTATTTTGAAAGTAAGATTATATTAAATTAAACACGCTTAATTAGTTCTCTACCTATTTTTTCTATAACACCAACCACGAGAGCATTACCCATAAAGAAGGCTCTTTTTACATCAGCTGCTCCTTCTGTATGGTGGTCATCAAAACCACATAAACGTTCTAACTCTAGAGGAGTTAGTCTTCTTAGTTGTCCATCTTGTTCAATTACGTGTTTAAATCTAGATGGAGATGCTCCACCCTCACCAGTTATAATAGTCCTGGATGGTTTATCAAGTGCATCAGGGAAAACCATACCACCTTCAGTATAGAAAAACTCATGACCATCCTTTCCTTTTCTAGGCTCTTTTTTTGCACCTTTTAAATATTTCCATTTCTTTAAACTATTTTTATCTATGAAAAATTCTTTTGGTATTTTATTGAGAGGTAATATTATGTCACCTATGGTTTTCTTTGGGCCAGTGTAATCTTCTTTTACTTGTAATGTAAATATTTCATTATTAAACATGACGCCAGAATTATTGAATAGGCTACGGGAGCCAGCTTTCTCTTTATTAAAATTATCAGATATTTTTTTGATATTTTTATCAAGTTTAATGTCTGGTATGGGAGTATCATTTTTTTCTATAGGGAAAGCTTTGGCAAATATTCCAGTTTTTTCTATTATATCTAGTATCTTATTTTCTTTATGCAAAGTTTCAATTTTTTTATAGTGCTTAGTTCCTTTTTTAAAGCCTAATATATAGACTCGTCTTCTTCTTTGAGCAAAACCATACTCAGCAGCATTTATAACACGCCACTCAACAGCATAACCAAGCTCTGCCAGACAACCTAGTATAATTGCGAAATCTCTTCCTCTTTGGTTGGCTGGTGATTTTAATAATCTATCAACATTTTCAAGAAATAAATATTTTGGTGCCTTAGCTCCTTTGTTTTTTAATATCTTATATATTTCCCACCACAACACTCCTTTTTTTCCTTCAATGCCAGCAGATTGGCTAAGAGTCCTAGCTACAGAATAATCTTGGCAGGGAAAACCACCAACCAAAAGATCGTGGTCAGGTACGTTATTCTTTTGCACTTCTTTAGCTATATCTTCATTAGAGTGGTTTTTATTACCAAAACGAGCTACATATACTTCGGAAGCATGTTGTTTCTTGGTAGCTGGCTCCCATTGATTGCTCCAGATGGTCTCAAAAGAGCCATATTTTGTATTACTTGCTCTATCTAACCCAACACGAAAGCCTCCGACACCGGCAAAAAGGTCTATAACTTTAATTGTTTTTTTCTTTTTATTATTTGGCATAAGTTTGCTGACTTATATATTTATTGCTATTATAACATAAAGATTAAAATTGATCAAATTTCATTATTTTACATAAAATATATTAACAAAATATGATAAACTATAAAAAAATTGAAGACATACCAAACGAAGAAGCCTTATTAAAAGAAGCAAAGTGGCTAGAAGGCAAAACTTTGAATCAGATTCATAAATCTATAAAAACATCAGATGAAGAATCAAGGGTCACAACTAAAGGCAATGTTGGCTACTTAATAGAAAAAGGTTTCTTTGGAATAAATATGAACAGCTCTGCTTTACCAGATATAAATCATCTGGGGATAGAAATAAAAACATGTCCGCTTAAATATTTATCTGATAACAAGACCTTAAGAGTGAAAGAGCCATTATCGCTTAATATAATAAATTATAGTAAAGAAGCTTTATGTAATGATATTACGGAATCAGAACTTTATAAAAAAAATAAAAAGATATTGTTTATTTTTTATATACACTTGAAAAGTAAGTCTAGGTCAGAATATACTATAAAATATGTTTTTTTATGGGAAATGGATAATAAAGTTTTAAATGAACTTCGGCCTGATTATAATTTAATTATTTCCAAAATAAAAGAGGGCCGGGCTCACGATATACATCAGGGTCAGCATGAATATTTAACTATCTGCCCCAAGCATAATGGTAAATTTAAAGATCCAAATTGTAATAAATCAAAAACAGTTCAACCATTTAGTAATCAACCAGCTGAAATTAGGGCTTTCAGGTTAAAAAATAAATATGTAAATAAGATAATAGAAAGACATATACAAAAGAAACTATAGAGAAAGGCACCTATATAATTTAAATTTTAATAAAAAAACAGTCTGCAAGAACTGTTTTTTTTATTTTAGACTAATGATGGCTCAATATCTGCTTCAGGTTGCTGTGTAATAATATATGGTGCCCATTTTATATTATGAACTTTTACTTGATTTGAGTGTTGAGATAACTCCGAATATTTATTATATAAATCTTTAGACTTTAAATTTGAATAAATAAATTTATCAGATCCTTTCATAATTGATTTATTTACATAATCTATTTTTTCCCTATTTAATTTAATTATTGTTTTACTAAGTAATCTATCACGCATTAAAAGTAATACATCTGGTGATAGAGTTAAAAGAATAGATGCAAATGCAAACCCCAATCTAAATTGCTTAGGTGTACTTTTCAAACCCCAGAGAGTAACAGGATTATCCGAGGTGATAAAAACACGAGAACCATCGTTAATAAGTAAGTGCCACTCTTTAAAATATAATATATTGGTTAATTCCATGGCTATGTCAGTTGCCACTTTCATAAAATGTCCCTCGCCCCCACTTATATCAACTTTAAAATGATTGTCAAAATCTAATACTGCATCTCTTAAATCTTCAAATTCTTTATCGCTGTCAAATGTAATTCCAGCATCTTTAAAACTATGCTTGAAAGATTCTTTATGTTTGGCTCTTTCAATCGACATTTGTTTAATAAGTTCAGCAGTCATGTGCTTCTGCTGAGTATCATAATATAAATTTCTAGTTACTAAAAAAGCTGTAAACTGTGCTATAGCACCTCTATCTGCATCTGTTAAATTTATATCTTTATTAACTATAACATTTTTTATAACCGGACAGGCTGCTGACTCTATTATTCCAAACATTTTCTCAACAATATTAGTTTTTTTACCTGTTGTTTTATCAGTAAATGTATATAAATTATTCTTTGCAGCTATATTTTTTATATTTGATTTAATTATTTCACCACTCTTTTTATACCCGTAAATTTGATTATTAGATTTTTCACATAAAAAATTCTCTAGGTAACACCTGGGCACATAATGATGTGTTGCAGTTTTTATAGACATAATTATATTAATTGAACTGTTTTTGTCTGTCTTCAGCTTCTTTTATTTGACATTCAACCTCTTGTTTTAACATTTCATCTATTCTGTCAAGAGCGCTCATATGTCTATTATCTTTTAATATACCACCATTATTTTTAAAATATTTAAAAGACACTCCTTCATATTTCCATTTTATAATAAAACTCCACCTTTTCATTAATTTTTGATTGTAAATTTTTGTTTGTACAAGTACTTCAGTTCCTCTATTTAAATTTTTTTTAATTAAATCTTCTTCTACAATACGATAAAAATCTTTTAAATTTGCTAAATATGTTTGTTTTTGTTCTTTATGTGTGGCTTCAACATGAATTAAAAATTCATTTTTTTTAGCTAGACTACTAAAATTATTTTTTAATTCTTTCAAATTTGTATTTATATTTTTTAAGGTCCCAGTTATTATTAAAAGTTTATTATGTACATAATAAGATTTAGTTTTTATTTTTGGTAATTCTTCATCTAAATAAATATTAATCGGCGGTAAGTTAGTTTCTGTTAAAACATATTTATCTTTATCCATATCAGTTTGTATTTCCTCCATTATTATCTCCACTCTTTTTAAAAATTGTTCTGCTGTCTTTCTGGCTACAAACAAATCATTTAGAGTTTGTGTTAAAGAAACTTCAATTATCCTCATGGATTCTTTTCTCTTCCGAGACTCTATAAAGAAATAACCAATAACTGAAAATGCTACTGCCAAAAAAGGACCCAAAAAAGACCCAATTAATGTTTGCCATTTATATAACAACTCTATCATATTACATAAGAGTTAATAATATTTACACTTTACACCTACAAACTACTAAAATCAAGCTAAGTTAAAACAAAAAACACCTTCTTCAAGAAGTTGTTTTTTAAGTCCCTCGTGCTAGCACGAAGTGGCGGACACAAAGGGATTCGAACATCCTCGTGCTAGCTCTAAGATGTTAATGTTTTTAACCACCTACGTGGCTAATATTAGTGCTCTTACTATTAATATTATACTAACAATACACAAACTTTAAAAAATCAATAAAGTTATCAATATACTTGATATTATAAATATAATAATATATACTTAGATTATCTAACAATTATTATTTAATAAACATGCCCGACATAGACGAACTAATTGACTTGGTATTTACAATGAATAGATTAACCAAAGAAGGTATGGAACATGAAAAGGGTTCCCCATCTTATATTCAATTACAAGCCTTGTCTTTTATTTTACATCAAAAAAATCCAATAATGAAAAATGTCGCTGAGTATCTAAATATCACTCCACCATCTGCTACCTTCTTGGTAAACAACCTAATAAAATTAGGGCTAGTTAAGCGTGTTTATGATGCTGATGATAAACGAATAGTTCGTTTGGGTATTAGTAATAAAGGTAAAAAGGAATTACAGGCAGGTTTTGCGAAATCAAAAAAACATTTACATAAGAGGTTGTCTCTTTTATCAGCCAAAGAACGTCGAGATTTTATATTAATCTTAAAAAAACTATCTTTATTGGTTAATAACAAATAATAATGAATATTAAAGCTTCTTTTTTTCTAGCTCGAACATCAATTATTCGGGGCAACAAAGGTACTCTAGCTATGACCATACTTATCATGACCTTGGCTTATGTTAATTTAATTTTTATTTCATCTGTCTTTGGTGGAATTGTTGAAGCTATTAATGAACAATCAATAAATAATCTATATAGTAACATTGTAATAGCTCCAGCTGATGATGAAATTTATATAGAAAATAAAGATGCTATGAATTCTATAGACACAATACCTGGAATAGTCGCTAGTTCTGCTCACTATATAAATAATACTGCTATTAGCTATGATGAAAATCATGATGGTCGTGATGTTCAGCAAGGAAAATGGCTCATAAAATCAGTGGATGTAGCCGATGAAACACAGGTAACCAAAATTAGTGATTCTATAATTGAGGGTGAATATTTAGAAGACAACGATAGAGATAAGATAGTTATCGGAAAAGAAATTGCTGGCAGCCATGGTGGAGATCTAGATTATCTTAGCTTAGGAGGTGTGTATGTTGGTGATCAAATTGATGTTAAATTTAGCAATGGTATAAAAAGAACTTATACTATCAAAGGTATTTTTTCTACAAAAAATAGCCAAGCAGATCAAATGGCTTTTATTACTACAAAAGAAATGGAGTCAGTTCTCCATGTCTATAATTTAGCTTCAGAAATAATAGTAAAAATTGACGAAAAAGGGCAAGAAGAAAAATATATAGAACAAATAAGACAAGCAGGCTTACACGATGAAGATATAAAGACTTGGAAACAACTAACTGGCTTTACTTCTAGCGCCAGCAAGAGCTTTACTATGATTAGTATTATCTTAGGAGCAATTGGTACTGTTGTGGCAGGAATTACCATATTTATTATTATTTTTGTTAGTATTGTAAACAAAAGACGACAAATTGGAATACTAAAAGCTATCGGAATGAAAGAAAATACTATAATTTTATCTTTTGTTATGCAAGCTATATTTTATGCCATTATTGGAATTATTCTTGGTGTCAGTATAATATTATTTCTTGTTCGGCCATTTTTTATAGATAATCCTTTGGATTTTCCAGTCGGTTGGGTATCACTAAAAATCACCTTTAATATAATTAGAATAAGTAATATTAGTCTTATGGTAGCAGCTTTAATTGGTGGTTTTATACCAGCATTTCGAGGTACAAAAGAAAGTATCCTTGATTCAATATGGGGCTAAACCTAATAATAAAACACAAATGATTATTGAAGTAAAAAAATTAAAAAAAACATACGAAGGAAAAGTTCCAACTTATGCACTTAAAGAGGTCAGTTTTGGCGTAAAAAAAGGTGAATTTATTGCTCTTATGGGACGAAGTGGTTCTGGTAAATCTACACTTCTTCACCAACTTGGTCTTTTGGATTCTCCTACGGCAGGTCAGATTATTATTGATGGTACAAATATAGTATCATTTACGGAAAAGCAAAAAAGTGAATTTCGTTTAAAAAAATTAGGCTACGTTTTTCAGTCTTATGCTTTATTACCAGAATTAAACGCTCTTGAGTCAGTCTATTTACCACTTATGCTCACTGGTGCATCCAAGAGCCAATACATTAAGAAAGCCACTGAAATGTTAGAAAAAGTTGGGCTTGGTGAACGTATATATCATCTGCCAAAAGAAATGTCTGGTGGAGAACAACAAAGAGTAGCTATTGCCAGGGCCTTAGTAAACGATCCGGCTATTTTATTTGCCGATGAACCGACAGCAAATCTGGATAGTGAATCATCAGAAACAATTTTAAAATTATTCAAAAAACTTAATAAAGAAATTGGTCAGACTATCATCATGGTCACTCATGAATTAGATGATAGAAAACACGTAGACAGAGTCATTTGGCTTAAAGATGGTGTGATAAAACCAGAAAATACTTAATAATTTATTAAACAAAAAAACAGCTTCATAAAGAAGTTGTTTTTTACATCCTCGAGCGCTCGAGTCTCTCTAGATCCTCGTGCTAGCTCGATGTGGCGGAGAGGGAGGGATTCGAACCCTCGATCCGGTTTCCCGGATAACACCTTAGCAGGGTGCCGCATTCGACCACTCTGCCACCTCTCCATGATAAATAAATTTTAATAAACTATTTTTCCCAAACTCCTATCAACTTTTTAAATTTTATACCACCTTTATAACTTTTAATTTCTAACTCTCTTTTATAAGCTTCCGATTTAGTATTATAAAATTCAGTATAAATCAATTTCCAAGGCATAAATTTTTTTGAATAAGACGATCCCCCACTATTATGTCTGCTCATTCTATCATTTATATCTTTAGTATGCCCTATATAATATATTTTATATTTAATACTTTGTAAAATATAAACTTTATACATAACAGTAAGCTTTTTAAGCCACCCCCGCGTAGCGGGGTCCCGCCTTGCGGGATCTGCCACCTCTCCTAAATAAATAAATTTTAATAAACAACCTTACTTTAGCGAAGTGTGGTGTCCCCGGCAGGAATCGAACCTGCAGCCTTTTGGACCGCAACCAAACGCTCTATCCATTGAGCTACGAGGACATGATAAAAAAACAAAGTAACTACTGCCTATCGGTAATATACTCCTGCCCTTCGACTCTCCCTCGCTATGCTCGGGATCGCTCAGGACATTCGACAACTTATCACTTTATATACCAAATAAGTGGCCGAAGGCCATGAGTGAAGTCGCGTCATACGCGACGGAATCGAATGGCGGAGAGTGAAGGATTCGAACCCTCGGAACCTTTCGGCTCAACGGTTTTCAAGACCGCCGCATTCGACCGCTCTGCCAACTCTCCATATAAAATAAATTATTCTTTCCAAAGACTCAAGAACTTTTTAAGCCGCCCCCGCGTAGCGGGGTCCCGCCCTGCGGGATCTGCCAACTCTCCATAAGATAAAAGACTGGTATATAATAGTATATTATATCATTTTTGACAAGAGCTACAACAATGGTAGAAATGCAACGAATATGTTATAATAAACTTATATATATAATAAAAAATATGCCAAAAAGTACTAAAGCTAAAAAAAACACTAGCCAAGAGCCAAAAATAGAGGAAAAAATTGAAGAAGCAGAAACTTTAGACCCTCTAGAAAGTGACTATGGAAGAATTTTGGCCCTTTGGGATTTTCCTGAATTCATAAAATATGAAAGAAGTAAATTATGGTATATAGGTTTTATTGTTATATTTTTAGCTCTATTAATTTATTCTTATTTTTCTAATAATCTACTCTTTGCTATTATCCTGGCTATCTTTGCTATAATTTACCTAAGCTCAGCTAAAGCTGAGCCCGTCACTGTAGAAACAGCAATCACCGAAGACGGTATATTTATTGGCAGTAAATTTATCCCTTATGAAGATTTTCGTGCTTTCTACATAATATATTACCCCCCAGAAATAAAAAATCTATATCTAGAAACAAAAAGTTTCTTCAAACAAAGAATAGTAATTCCTTTGGAAAATGAAAACCCAGTCTATATCCGCCAAATACTACTCCAGTATCTAGAGGAAGACACAAAAAAAGAAGAAATTCCGACTAGCGAAAGCATTACAAAAATCCTAAAATTATAAAATATAAAAAAGCAAAAAACTAAGCTGGGCAATACATGTCCAGCTTATTAAAACATCACAAATGAGCAAGGCGATTTTAAATTGGAACTTGGATATAAAAAATCTGCATGCTATAGCAGCCAATCTTGCTAGTGATTTAAAAAAAATGGACATCCACACTATCGGCGATCTTCTTTGGTATTTCCCCTACCGCTATGCTGACCTCTCTGAAATAAAACAAATCAAAGACATTGATCCAGAAGAAGTAAATAGTGTCTTTGTCAAAATAATAAAAATAAAAACTTATCGTGCTTGGCGAGCCAAAATGATGATAACAGAAATATTGGCTGAAGACGCCAGCGGTCAAGTGGAAGCTATTTGGTTTAGACAAAAATTTATTTCTCAAATACTAAAAGTAGGTGATGAGGTCTATTTGAGTGGTAAAGTAAAAGCCAAAAAATCTCTTTGGCAATTTGTCAGCCCCAATTATGAAAAAACAAAAATAGACCCTATCCATAGCGGCCGCTTGGTGCCAATTTATCATTTGAGTGGCAAAATCACCCAAAAACAACTACGTTTTTTGATAAACAAAGCTATCAAAGAACTACCTAGTTTAGATGATCCTCTGCCAGTAGAAATATTAAACAAAGAAAAATACCCTTGGCTAGAAGAATCCCTTAAGACGATTCATTTCCCTCTTGACCAAAAGGCTCTAAATAAAGCTAGCAATAGATTAAAATTCCAAGAATTATTTTATTTACAAATAAAATACCAATTGGCCAAGAAAAATTATCAATCACAAGCTACTTACCAAATACCACTAGACAATAAATTGACCAACCAAATCATAAAAGATTTGCCTTGGCAATTGACCTTGGATCAGCAAAAAAGCCTCTATGATATCTTGGCTGATTTAAACAAGGCCGTACCAATGAATAGACTAGTAGAAGGAGATGTTGGCTCTGGTAAGACTATAGTAGCTATTTTGGCCGCTTTAAGTGTCATAGCTAGCGGACTGCAAGTAGCTCTAATGGCTCCCACTGAAATACTAGCCAAACAGCATTTTACTAGTATCAAAAAACTATTACCAAATCAATATCTCCCCCACTTAGCACTACTGACTAGCAGCAGCCAAAAATTGGGTGATGATAAAGAAATCAGCAAAAAGATACTAAGTCAAAAAATAGCCCAAGCTAGTATAAAATTTGTCGTTGGCACGCACAGTTTGATTCAAGAAAAAGTAAATTTTAAGCACCTGGCCCTAGTCATTATAGATGAGCAACACCGCTTTGGTGTCAGACAAAGAAAAGCTCTCAAAGATAAAAATATAGATAATAAAGCACCACACCTTTTATCTATGACGGCCACTCCTATTCCTCGCACTCTAGCTCTGACTCTTTATGGAGATTTGGACATATCCCTGATTCAAGAAAAACCAGCCGGTCGGCAAGATATAAAAACTTTTTTGGTGCCTGATAGTAAACGGTCTGACGCTTATAAATTTATATTGGAAAAAATACAAAAACAAGAACAAGTTTTTGTTATTTGTCCTTTGATAGATGACAGCGACAAATTGGGTGTCAAATCAGTCACAGCTGAATACCAAAAGCTCAGTCAAGAAATTTTCCCGAACTTAGATATCCGGATGCTACATGGTAAATTACCATCTGAAACCAAAGAAAAAATAATGGAAGATTTTAAAAATAATAAATTTCCCATTTTGGTAGCTACTTCGGTAATTGAAGTAGGGGTAGACATTCCTGGAGCTACTATTATGATTATTGAAAGTGCTGAAAGATTTGGACTGAGCCAATTACACCAATTCCGAGGTCGTATTGGCAGGAATAACTTGGCCAGTTTTTGTATGCTATTTACTAGCGATCATTCTCAACTAAATACCAAGAGGCTTAAGGCACTGTGTCAAAGCAATGATGGCTTTAAATTGGCTGATTTGGACCTAGAACTGCGCGGTAGTGGTGAAATATTCGGTAATAAACAAACGGGCTTAATCAAGCTAAAAATAGCCAAATTATCAGATGTCAACCTAATCAAAAAAGCCCAATTATGGGCTCAGGAAATATTGACTGATCAAAAATATATAGAGCGACAAGATCTCCAAAAAACTATCAATACTCTAAAAACCGAAACTCATTTGGAATAACTAAGTAGGTATTTCTACAATGCCATCACAGCCATTTGTGTCTGGCCATAAACCATCCTCATCACAATCACAAGCATCTATATTCCTATAAAAAATCGAGGAATAATTATCCTCACAATCACAGCGATTAGGACAATCACTACATCTTTCAAAAATCCCAGCTCTATCAAAATCTGGTATACAACGATTATCAAAATCTCTTGGATTTTCTAAAAAAACACAAACATCATTTGCACAATTTGCTTCCGTGACATAATCAGAGCACTCACCACCATCTCCATCAGCTCCTTTCTTTTCCTGACACCAGTCTACAGTGGCCTGGTTAGCTGAGATAGCTCTTAGAGCTGCTTCTGGTAATTTGACACTCAAGCTCTGCACGGAACTAAAATTTTGACTAATTTGTCTTAGTAGTAATTGTCCACCGAAAAGTAAAGCCAAACCAATTAGCACGCCATTTATAATATCCTTGGCGCCGCTGATTTTTTGAGCATTACCAGCAGCCATTAGCCATTTCCAACCAGCAATAACTAGCATAAACATCGCTATAATTCCGGCAAAGCCTGCTCCATAGCTATAAATAGCCACAATATATTTGGCTAAAAAATCTCCGCCAGTGATCACATTGGTGCCGGCAAAATTGATGCCCCCAATAGTAATAGGTAATGGCACATTGGGTCTATAGGTCAAATCTGTGGCCGATCCAGCTGCTTGAACATTGATGCTAGATAAGAATATTGAGAAAGAAACTATCAGAAATCCTAAAATAATTAAATTTTTGTTTTTCATAAACATAATTTATTTTAATCTAATACTTTGTAAATTTCCACTGCCATCAGTAAAATATAATAAGGATCCATCTGGTGATCTAAAAAGATTATGGGCAGTATAACTACCGCTAGCTCCTATTGGAGAGGCAATCAAATTTTTGGTGCCGGAATTCAAATTTATATAATAAAAATTATCTGGATAACGATCAGCTATTTCTGGATAGAGTCCTGCTCCGCGAGGTAGCCCTTGTGGTACTGCACAATACATAGCGTCCTCTCCAGCAAAAGTGCATTTGTCTGGCCAAGTAGCTATATTGAGAGATACTTTGATGTCACCCAATTCACTGGTCTGACCGTTGGTCACCCAAAGATTAGGATTATAGTTTGTGTCTCCATTATAAACACTATAAATCATACTATTACCTTCTGGAGACCAATCATAATCAAAACCAGCTCCATTGACTATAAAAGACTTAAATGATTCGCCATTTAAGCCAAGCGGATAGACCTCTTGCCTTTGGGCATCAACATATTTACTATGCATCACCGCTACTTGATTATCAGGAGAAAAGCCAACAAAAGTAGTGTGTGTTTGATCTCCTAAAGGCTCAATCAAAGCCATACCTGAACCATCATCATTGGAGACTACTAGCCAATTGTCATCTTCACTAGGACCAATCCATTTGGCAGCAATTTTGCTATTAGAAGCATCAAAAGAAAAATCTTCCATTTCGGCTGGTAAAGTTACTTGTTTACCAGTGCTAAAATTATATAAAATATTTGACCCATCTGGGTACTCCAAAATAGCCTTATCACCATTACCAGCCCAAGTCACAGTATCTACTTTATAGAATGCCTTATTACTCAATTCTTCAATCTGTCCATTTTCATTGATACGATAAAATTTTTGAGTATTGGTATCATAATATTGTAAGCCATTGGGGCTAGTAGTCAAACCTTTCACTTCATTGTTTACCAATTCATCAACTTTGGTTAGTCCTCCACTAGCCACATCTGAAACTTTATCTGGAACATATATTTGCCAAGGTAAACCATTATTATTAGTATTGGTATTTTGATTGACAATAGTAACATTACCATCACCAATACCTGGTAAATTACCAGCATTAAAATCGTCTGGAGGTGTCACTGGTGGAGTGGATCTAAAAAATACCCAATACAAAGCAAAGCTTAAGCCCAACACTAGGAGAATAAAAGCCACTACCATTAAAATTTTTTTCTTATCCATAACGCTTAATTTATTTTATGAACCTGTGACCGCCTCAAAAATTATTGTTCCCAAGATACTAATAGCCAAAAGTGGATTGGAAAATACTATAGCTATTGACGATAATGTTATTAGTATTATTACAATGGCTAATATTATAATGGTCAATATGCCCCAAAGGATAATTTCCCACCATTCCAATTCTGGTATCCACTTGGAACCCATCAAATTACCAGCCAAAGCTTGAACTGTCCAAATAAGCCAAGTAACAATAAGAAATATTATGGAAGATGCACAAGCTGCCCCTACTACCCGCAAAACTAAACGCGTGCCTACTTTCTGAGCTAATTTCTTTTTAATTGCATCAGTGGCTTTTTCTTTCAAAGCTTTTTTTTCGGCTAACAAGCGCCTTCTAAAAGCTTCCTGCGTAGCTTTGGTGGCAGGATTTTGAGCTTGTTCCTCCTCATCTAACTGCAATTGGACTCTGGTCTGTTCAAATGGCGTATCAAAACCTCCTGGCATAAATTAAATAAAATTATTTCCACTCAACTTGATCTACTAACCACGTTTCTCCTGATTTAATTAATTTGACTAAAGCTTCTTGATAATAAACTTCCTGCTCTAAATTGGCCTTAGTATTAATTTTTTGAGTATTAACCAATATTTCCGCCTCATTATCATTAATATTAATAATCTTAGCACTCAGACTCTTCGTAGTATTGCCGCTAAACTCCTGTTTGGCAAAATTCAATTCAATACTAGCCAAATATTCCTGCATTTTGGGGCTACTTAGAGGCAATAATTCCTTAAGATTGGCTCCTTGATTATCAGTAGACCAAGAACCAAATCTAGCAATATAAGATTTAGCTAAATTGATAGCCGAAAATTCTGTAGAATTTTGTTTTGGTACTGCCAAAGGATCATACTCTATATTGGTGCTAGGTGGGACAAAAACTGGTGGTGTATTATTATTTTCATTAACATTAGGATTTTTATCTGAGGTTCTCAGTACCCAAAGTAAAAGAGCCAAAAGTAATATCACAATTGCTACGGCCCATAATATTTTTTTTCTTTTGTCTTTATCCATATTTTTTTATTAATTTATGCTGGAATAAAATATAATTTATATAAATAATATTAAATCTATTTTTTTTGATTGGGATTCTCTTCTGCTTCGGCCATCATCTGCTCTTCAAATTCCTTTTTTGCTTCTTCTATCTCTATCAGCTGTCTTGGATCAGAAGTAATGATTTGGTGTTCAGCATAGGAAGCTTGAATTTTTATAGCAGCGTGTTTGGCCCCAGCAAAAAATATACCCTCTCCCAAGCCAGCTTCTAGTAAAAGATATTTTTCTCCTTCGGTCAACATAAAGGTTTGTTGAACCAAATTGACTGCGGCTGGAGTTTGTTTGAGCAGTAACTGCAGAGCACAGTTATTAACAATGGCGTTACCATAAGTAGAAGTCAAAAAGTCGTTGACATCTTGGGTAATAGTCGTCACTCCCAAATAATATTTACGACAGCGTTTGACCAAAGCATACATAAATTTGGCACTATCTTCATGCCTCATCATGATCCAAGCTTCATCTACTACCAACATTCTACGCTTGAGCTCACTCCTGATAATATTCCAGATGTGAGTCATAATCATATACATAGCTATCGGACGAAGCTCATCTTCTAAATCTCTAATACAAAATACTACCAATTGATTATCTACTTTGATATTGGTTGGACTATTAAACAAGCCGGAAAAAGTACCTTCGGTATATTTTTTAATACGTAGAGCCATATCTTCACCACCCTCCATACTAAGTAATATTTCTTCCAAATCAGACATAATAGGTGCTTCGATATTGGCCAAATCACTAGCCGGCGTAATATCTTTTTTGGCATAAGTTTCTAGTATAGCCCTATCCAAGAGTGAATCTTCACCATTGGTAATATCACCAATCATTAGACGTATTAAGCCCTTAAGGGTAATAATAGCACTTCTAATGATGTCTTCTGGCTTACTGTCCCCTCCTACACCTCTAGGCAGATCAAAAGGATTTAGTTTGCTTTCCGAATTTAAAGATACATTGATATAAGCGCCACCAACCGCTTCAGAAAGATGCTGATACTCATTTTCTGGGTCAATAATAATAACATCCGATCCCAGCATCATAGAACGTAAAACTTCCAATTTGATAGCATAACTTTTACCAGCCCCAGAAGTAGCAAAAACCACCATATTGGCATTTTGTAAAGAAAATCTATCAAATAATATCAAACTGTTATTGTGTCGATTAATACCATATAAAATACCATCATCAGAAGTCAGCTCAGAGGAAACAAAAGGAAATGATGAAGCAATAGGAGAACTATTCATATTGGTAGCAATGCCCAATTCATCATTACCTAAAGGTAAAGTAGAATTAAAACCTTGCTCGGCTTGAAATAAGGCCCGACGAGAATAAATCAACTGCATACCCAAAAGATTTTCTATTCTGTCGCTAGCTAAATCAAGTTCATTTTTATCTTTAGCATAAATAGTGACATAAAGAGCAAATTGAAAAAACTTTTCCGTCCCCTGACTCAGGCCGTCTCGTAAACCTTCTATATCTTGCAAAGCGGTCTCCGAAATAGGATCACGAGGTGCTCCTTTTTCATGATCAGATATAATCTGAGCTTCCATAGTACCGACTTTATTTTTCAATTGTTTAAGGACCATTTGGATATCCAAAGGATAAAAAAACATAGAAATATCCAAAGTCAAACTTTCGTTGATAATCGGAGCAAACCAACCAATAGTTACATAACGTGGATAAGTCATGACAAATAAAGTCCGGACAAAAAGATTATTTAGTTGCAAATATTGTGGATCAATCTTTAAAGCGGCTGGAGCCACAATATCTCTAACTGAGACAATCCCCTCTCTAAAGACTCTTTCCGCTTCAATCAGTTTCTTTTCTTTAGTGACTTGTTCCTGAGGAGATATCTGCGGTCGAGAATTACCTGACAATCTTTCTAAGTCTTTGTCAATTTTGGAAACTTTTTGCGCTTGTTTTATTTTGTTAAAACCAAACATTATGTTTCGATGGTTAATTTATTTATATCATCCATTGGTTGTTTTTGAAATAACTCTGGATTATAACTATTATAATATAGCTCAATCAAAGCTTGAGTGCTAAGACGCTGGCTCCTTAAGCCCAAACTACCCAAACCCGCTCCAATAAAATTGCATCTCTTTTCTAATTGATCACTAAATTCTTCCAAACGTTTGCGACTCAAACTAACTATTTTAGCAGGAGAAAAAACAGAGGCAAAACGACTTTTAAAGTTTATTCTTTTATCACTGAGCGCACTATAAGGGACTACTACATAAAATTTCTTACTCATTATCTTTTCTAAAGTTAGTAGTTCTTCCACAAAACCTCTATAATCAGCGGTCTGCATGCGCAATAATTCATTAGTTTGCTCCCTTTCCATCTTTTTTAATCTAACAAGATAGTCATCAATATTTAAAGGGCGAGATTGTATAATAACTTGCAATGGATAATCTAGGGTGTTTAAAAAATTAACATAATTACCAATAATAGCCCTTTGTTCATCTTCTGATTTCAAATCAAAATTTATAGAGGCCACCAATAAAACTCCTCGGACTGTGCCGTCATTTAAAACTACCAAATCATCTCTAATCTCAGCAATATCTAAATATTTTTGAGTGGCTGTAGCTGCTTGGTTACCAGTTAATTTTTTACTTTTCATAGTAATTTATAATTTATATTGAGTTCACTAAAATATCAAATATTTTTATCTGAAAAACTAACGTTATTTTCTTCATTAGCTCGTCTTTCTCCTTTATATACCCCTCCGGTATCAATAATCAAAGAAAGCTCTGATAATTTCCGACTAGAGGCAATCTTTTTGGGGGCCACTGGACCTTCTTTGACTTGCATTTCATCTTTTGATTTAACTTTTTCTACTTTAACATATTGTTTATGCCAAACACGAAGAGCCGGTTTCTTAAAAGTGGTTTCAATAAAATTGATAGCAAAAATATGGAAAGGTGCTCCATTGATTTTATAAAAAGCAAATAACACTACAAAAATCACAATGATCACCATCCAGAAAATAAACAAAGTTAAATCTGAAAGTTTATAAGCAATAAATCCAAAAAGTAAACCAACCAATATAATCACAAATTGACGAACAGTAATTGGTCCCCAGATTTTATCTTCGGCATCTATAAATTGTGGCACTATAAACCTTTCTGGCATAAACTAAAATCTTAATTGTTTGTTTAAATCCGAGATAGCTGAAAACTCTTCTATACTAAGTGTATTTTGATTTTTACTTTGGCGCTCCAGTATAAAATTGGCTACTTCTTGGCCAGCTATCATACTCTCCGTGCCTAATTGTAAATATAATTTATAGACTTCACTATCTCTCCAAGCAGCAATACCTTGAGCTTTTTTAGTATATGATTCTTGTTCTAATAAATTTATTTTATCAAATATTTTCTGAACACGCTCATTGGCTGTACTACCCAAACGACGAAAACCAACTAAATCAAATGATTGTAATTCTTGTACTGCCCCCATTAAAACATTTTTTGCTCCTACTGGGATGTTTGGTTTTTTGACTTCTTTGATGGGGCTGACTACGTCGCTAATTGGTTTTTTGGGCGTTTGATTTAGGTTTGATCTTAATACTTTTGGTAGCGATGTTTCCACTTTGGCTAGCTCTGGCTCATCTTGTTGCACTACTAAGCTAGCTTTAATTTCTGGCTGAGCAACTGGTTTTATAATTTCTTCTTTTAGCTCAGGTTTATCTGGTTTAGATAACTTTTCAAGAGGAGCCGGAATAGAAAATCCAGCGGCTGGCGCTTTGACAACTGGCGCTTTGGTTTCTACCTTGCTTTCCTTTACTACTGTTGGCTGTAACTGACCGAGCGCCATTTTGACTTCATCTTGAGCTGATAATGAGCTGTCTTTTGAATCTTCCAAATCTAAAATCTTTTCTTCTTGGCTAAACGGCTTGACTAAAACTGGTGGAGTCTGTAAAAGATGTTTTTTTTCTTTGGCGCTTGATAAATTTTGCTCAATTTTTAGCTCAGTTTGATTGACCACCAAACCACCAACAGCATCAATTTTATTTTTAATACCTTTGATAACAGACAAAATGATATCAATTACTTCAGTATCTATTTTTTTGTTTTTTATCAAGACACTATTTGTCAAAAGCTCTCTGGTAATAATTGTACTTTTTCTATTTCTAAAAAAATTGTACAAAATATTAACGAAAATCTTTTTATTTTTCTCATCCAAATCCAAAGATTGTTTGGCAATAATACGGTCTACTATTTTCTCAACACTATATTTTTTACTATCATCTTTGACTATATTTTGAGCAAAAAAATCTAGTTCTTCTTTATCATCTGGGTGAAAAACCAGCTCTGATTTAGTCTGAGAATTACCAATAATATTTTGTGAAGGAGCGAAACTAGCGTCTTTAGGAGCCAAACTACCTTCAGAAACAGCATTAATTGAGGGTGAAATTTTAGGAGAATTATCTTTTAGAACCAGTTTTAAAGACCCTAAATTGCCTTTGGCATCTTTAACTAAAAGAGCATCAGACCAATTAGCAGTGTCTAAAATATCATTTACTTTATTATTTGAAGAATCCATGAATTATTTATGTCTATGTTTATTTCTTAGCTACCAAAGGGTAAATATTTAATTATATTATAACATATTTATATGTATATAGCCAACCATAATTAAACAAAAAATTACCCCCAGATAAACTGAGAGGTAATTTTAAAAAATATAATAAAAAATTAAGCCCGACCTACATATTCCCCTGTTTCTGTATTGATAACTATCTTTTCACCTGACTTAATAAATAAAGGAGTTCTCACTTCTAAATCGTTTTCTAAAATTACTGTCTTAGTAATAGCCCCAGCACTATTACCTTTTACTCCTTCTGGAGCTGATTTGACTTCTAGGGTAATTTTGGTAGGCAAAGCAATTGACACTGGCACATCGTTGAAAACCAAGACATCAACCTCTTGACCATCAATAAGATATTTTACTAAATCTCCTAAATCATTTTTAGGAAATTGAAATTGTTCAAAACTTTCATTGTCCATAAAATGAAAATCCTCTTCTTGCTGGTAAAGAAAATTCGCTTTACGACGAGTAATATCTGCTTCGGCTATACTATCTGAACCAGAAAATGTTTTTTCTAAAGTATTTCCAGAAATCAAATTCTTGAGCTTGGTTTTTACCACTGCTCCACCTCTAGCTACTTTGATGTGTTGATTAAACACAATCTGATATGGTTCGTCATTAACCGATATGACTTTACCCAATTTTAAATCGCTGAGTGACAACATAATTTTATTTGGCTACATAAGGAAGTAAAGCCATAAAACGAGCACGTTTGATAGCCTGGGCTAAGCTTCTTTGGTGTTTGGAACAAGCACCACTTCTTCTTTTTGGCACAATCTTGCCATAAGAAGAAGTAAAGCGTTTTAATTGTTGCCAATTCTTATAATCAATATCTGACATATTGTTTACACAAAAGTGGCAATATTTACTAGTTTGTTTGGTATGCATATTAAAATTTGAATTTAATTAATCTTTAAAATGGAATATCTTCAATGCTAATTTCTTCTTCTCCATCATTTGATGGAATATTTGAAGAGCTGGAGCGATTAACATCTACTGTGGGAGTTTGATCCATTGATGGTTGCTCGGTATTGTAATCTCCACCGCCACCACCGCTGGGCATATTACCAGCCCTATCGAGCATGATCATATTTTCAGCAATAATTTCTGTACGATATCTTTTAACACCATTTGGATCATCCCAAGATCTGGTTTGTAGTCTGCCTTCAATATACACTTTAGCTCCTTTTTTGAGATATTGACTAGCAATTTCAGCTAATCTACGCCAAGCGACAATATTGTGAAACTCGGCTCTTTCCTGCTTTTGACCGTTGGTGTCGTTCCAAACACGATTGGTAGCTATGGAAAAAGAAGTGACATTTTGACCACTGGGAGTAGTACGCATTTCTGGATCGCGCACTATATTACCAATGATCATAGCTTTGTTTAGATTCATATAATTATGTTAAGAAAATTAATCAACTTTTGGCTCATCCAAAATTCTATCTAGCTGTTTATCAATATCATCTAAATTTACTTTGACTTTACTTTCCTGTCGACTTCTAGGTTCTGATTTTTTAGAAAAACTTTTTGGGGCTGACACTCTAGCTTTTCTGACCGGACGACCCTTGGCTTTATCAGTATCTCTTTCTTCCATTTTAGAAAAATCAACTGCTGCACTCTCTGAACGGTTTTCCAATTTGATAATCAAATGACGAAGCAAACTATTGTTGTGCTTCAATTTAATGTCTAATTCCTTCAGAGAAGCCTTATCCTCTGTAGTAAATTCTAGACAAACATAAAAACCGTGTTTTTGTTTGGCAATTGGATAAGCCAATTTTCTACGGCCCATAAAGTAAGGCGCTCGAGTAACATTAGCTTCGATGCCTTTGAGATAGTCCAAAACTTGCTGATTAACAGATAAATGATCTGTTTCAGGAATAGCTGGACTAATAATAAAAGATAGTTCGTATTTCATTTTTCTATCTAATTACCTTGATTTTTACACCAAGGGCCCCTACAGTTAATACAGAGGCGTGGTTAATTAAGATATATTAACTGCACGCAATTTACCATAATCATAGGCATAAGTCAATACTTAATATATTGCGTAAAAATATTATTTAAACTATTATATAGTAATGAATAAATACTTATTTATGCTTGGACAATCTCCGGACTTAGCCCAAGCAGAATTAAAAACAGTTTTAAGCGACAAAAATGACCAATTAGAACTCTTAGGTCCTGATTTTGTATTAGCTAATACTGACAAAGAAGCAGCTGATTTGATCAATATTTTGGGTGGCACAATCAAAATCGCTAGTTATATCAAAACTATTGATAAACTCAGTGATTTGGATGTTGATACTTGGTATGAACTACTAAAAACCAAGCTACAAACTGAATCTAAAAATAATTTTGGCTTTAGCCTGTATCATGGTGACGCCAAAAATTATGACACTATAAAAAGAGTGGCTTTGGGATTAAAAAAATTACTAAAAGAATATAAATATAAAAGCCGTTTAGTCACTGGCCAAGAGGCAGAGCTATCCTCTGTCATAGTCGCCAAAAATAAATTGTTAGGTAATGAACTCTTAATAATAAAACACCAAGAAAAATATTTACTGGGTCTGACTAAAGCTGTACAAGATTTTGTCAGTTATGGCTTTAGAGATATAGAGCGTCCTCATCGTGACAACAAAAGCGGTATGCTCCCACCCAAAGTAGCCCAAATGTTAGTCAACTTAAGTGGCTCTAATAAAGATAAAAATATTTTAGACCCTTTTTGTGGCTCTGGCACTGTTTTGCAAGAAGCAATGCTTTTGGGATGGCAAAAAATATATGGCAGTGATCTTAGTGATAAAGCAGTTGAAGAAAGCAAAGCTAATCTAGCTTGGCTGGCTAAAAATTTTAAAATTCAAGCTGATATAAAAATAAACCAAGCTGATATAAAAAATCTAGACAAATATTTTGAAAAAAATAGTATAAATACTATAGTGACTGAGCCATTTATGGGTGATGCCCGTCTAATTGCCAGACAAAATAAAGCTAGTGACATCACTGAGATAAAAAATGAATTGCAAGAGTTATATCTAGCCGCTTTTAGCCAATTTAAAAAAATATTAAGCCCAGAAGGCTTGGTAATTTTTGTTTTTCCAATTTTTCATCTGGATAATAGCGATATTTATACCCTAGATAAAAAAATAATCTCCCAACTAGGTTTTGAATATCTGCTAGACAAAGATATAATCTATAGCCGTCCGGAGCAAAAAGTAAAAAGACAAATCACTCTCTGGAAAATAAAAGCAGTCAACTAAAATATCCCGCGGCCATAGGCCGCGGGATATTAAAAAATAAATTATATTTTATCTACCCAAGCAAATTTATTACCACTGACTTGAACAGCTCGCCATTTGAATTTTTGATCTTTTTCATCTAGATATATTAGCTGTCCTGAATTTGGCAAAATATTAGTCAGATAAAAAACAGTGACATAAAGTTCTTCTTCAGATAATCTCAACTTATCAGACAAAATCATTTCCAAAAAAAGACGCCTAATTATCAATTGGTCTATATTTTCAGCCAAAGACCTTTCCATGTTTTGACCATATTTAATACCAATAAACCTCTTTAAAGTATTTTTAAACCTATTATCCTCTTTAATCATCAAATCAAGAGTTTTCCTCTCCACCAAGAGTTTTAAACAACTAATTGCTTTGTCTTTGTCAGAAATACCAATCGCCTGCCAAAGAATATCTCTAACTTTATTAATATCTCCTTGGGATTCAGATATTATCATGTCACTAGGCAAAAGTTGTTTTTGAAAAGTTGTTAATTTATTTTTAAAAGCTCCTAAAAATTTATCGAAATCCATTTTATTGGAAATAGCTTCTTTATCTGTGGATTTTTTGGTTGGCTGTTCCTCTATAAACAAAAAGCCCTGTGAATAATTAAAATAAAGTTCTACTCCCTCATCATAAGATAATAATAAATAACGCAAACTATCTCTATATTTATCAGTCAACTCCAAAACATTTGGACTTTTAGAAAGATAAACTGCTCTTTCTAAAGAATTATGCTGACCAGCTCCCAAAAAATGAATATAATCATTAATCCAATTTTGCACGCTAGCATTGACCATTAGGCCTTTTTCATTGACCAATTTATTGGGTGTTAAACGCAGGTCTTTAAATTCTTCATACTTTTCCATTAAGTCTTTGACCCTACCTTGAAAAACTTCTGGTAGTTGATTATCAACTACCGTAGTATTTTTTTTCTTCAAAAAAACTGCCCTAGGCACTTTGGCACCTAAGCGTAAAATGAGACGATCTACTCCGCCTAGATATTCCTGTAAGGGCCAAAATATTTCTGTAGCCATTTGTAAAGCCAGCTCCCTAAAGTCCCCTTTGAACTGACCAGGCATTTTTTCTAAATCTTTGGGCAAATCAATGATATTTTTTTTCTTCAATAAAATATCATCTTCCAATTTATTAAAAAATTCAAATTGCGCAAAATCAAAAGAAAACTTATCAAATATAGTATAATTTACATCTGACATAGTTTCCCAAATAAAATCCTGTACTTCTTCGGGTAGAGTTTTTAAATCATTGATTAACATTTAAAATAAATTATTTGATCTTAGCTAATTGTTCATCTGTCATCTTAGCTACAAACTCCTTAATCTCTATCGCTGACATAACTCCTTCTTGTGTAAGCTTAATTGTATGCATCATTCTAAATATCTCCTTCTTCACCGCTGGAGTTAAATTATCGACAATAACTTTATTCAACTTTTGCCCGGTGCTAGCTAAAACTTCAGCAAATAGTTTAAGTTGATCCGGGTTAGCCTCTTGAAATAACTGCCTTTGTTGATCTGGAGTAGCTACTTTGGCTAACTCTATAAATAAATGTCTTTCCGATTCAACATTAATATCCATCTCCTGTAGCCTAGAATAATCTGCCCCGTCTGTAGCATCTTTTAATAAAGCTCGAGAAAAAATATTTTTAGTATTAGGCGTAGCCAAACCTAAAGCTTCTCGACGTTTAGTATTTTGTAATCTAGTTAAGGTATTTTGTTCAGCTAATAATTTAGCCAATCTGTCAGTATCATTACTACTTCTAGCCCCATCAATTTCTACTTGTATATTACCTAATCTAGTAGCATCTTTATCTTTGGCTATACTAGTTAAAGCTTCTCCAATCGTGCGTCTCAGAGCATCTCTTTCAGTATTATAATTAGCTAAATCTTTATTATATTTATCATCTATCTTTTTTTGCTCTTCATCTCTCTTAGTGCCTTTTTCTTGAACCAAACTATCACGTGTTTTTCCTCTTATCTCTTCTTCCATATCCTGACGGACTCGTGCTCTGGCCTGTTTCTCATTTACAGGATCAGTGAATGTTTGTCCGCTAGCTTTCACTCTCTTAGTTATCTCTGTTTCGGATATTTCTGATACCTTTTTCTTAGTCTTTTCTTCAATTTCTGCATCTTCAACCTTTTCTAATTGAGCTGTGCCTCTAATTGGTTTATCTGGCAAACGGCTACTAATTTGCATAGCTAATTCAATATCATCTGAATTTCCAGCTATACGTGCTATAGGAGAATCATATAAGTCTTTCAAAGCTTTTTTCTCTATTTCTAAATCATCATTATATTGCTCTTCACTAATACTACCACTAGCTCGACCGGCCTCTAAATTTTGCATTCTAGCTCTAATTGGTGCAGCTTCAGTTTCTATCTCCTCTGGTGTATAAACACCAAGGGTTTGACGTCTGTGTTTATACATCTCTTCTGCAGTAATATGCCCAGCCTCAAAAGAAGCTGTATTTTGCTCCCAAGAATCTGTAGCCGCTTTTTTTCTAACTTCAAAATCCTTATCAGGCTCTTTAGACCTTTGTTTTAAATAATTTATAGACGCGGCATCAAAATTATAAAAACCATCAATTACCCCTTGCTCTAGATGGTCCATAGCCTCATTATATGGATTGACTGCCTGTTGAGGATAAACTTGAGTAGTTGATCCTACAGCTTTAACCATAGGATGATAAGCATTTAATTCTACTACACTTTTATTATTAAAACCAATTTCCCTCATGCCAGTAGCTGGGTTTATTTCTGTAGCAGCCACTGTGCCATAATTTTTTAAATTCTCTTCTGTTCGCTCCATGGTGTGTCCCATAGTTTGAGCAACATGTGCCAAAGCTTTTGACCAGGCTACTCTAGCTGTTTTAAATTTTGATAAAATTGCTTTACCAATATCCAAACCTACGGAGTCAGTATCACGAAAAGCTCCTTCTATTAATAATCTACTTCCTTCATATGGCAAGCCAGTCTCTGGATCAATAGCTGCATCAGCTTTTTGATCACGTAGTAATGATTGAATACCATCTTGATTTATATCCTTATCAACATCTGCCTTATCCCTATAAGTACTACCCCATTGTTTATGCAATTTATCAAGTCTTGACTGATCATTAACTCTTTCTAAATTTTCAGCAACAAAATCTGCCTCTGCCTGATCTGCTATATCACCTCTATCTAATTTAGTTTTAGATTGCATCACCCGCCTATCAGCATTTCCACCTAAAGAAGTAACATTGCCAGCCGCATCACCCAAACCTAGCTCTCGTAAACGTCTGGACCGATTTAATATTGGCACTCTGGACAAAAATTTTGGTCCGCCTTTAACATTATCTTGAGATGCTTCAAATTGTTCTCTTTGTTTTGGATTAATAAATTTCTCATCTTCAGCTTGAAATTCATCAACCATAGCACTATATTTACCTTGAGCCTTCATAGCTCCACGTTGAACTCTGCCACCATAAAATGGAATTCTATTCCATTGGAAATCCCTTGCTCCAGTCATAGTTCTACCAGCTGCCTGAGCCAATATATTATTTGAAGCCCGTAAACTATCCGCTCGTTCACTAAAATCTGTAGCACGTTCAGTTAAATTCATTCTTTTACCCAAACGACTATTAATAATTCTATTTGCACCCATCTGTAATAAAGGCCTAGCCTTGCCATCTTTATCTACCACCCCGCCGGCAGCCCAGTTAGCTAATCTCTTACCAACAGCCATTGGATAACGCCTAGCCAATTTACTAGCCGTATTATTGATCATACCCATGCCTTTGGCGGCAAAACTAGCTCCTGCTGCTCCAGAAGCCGAAGCCATCTTGATACCCATTAGTAGCAAAGAAATAGCCACTACATAATTGACCATATTGGCTGTACCCAAAAATTCTGTTGGCCCTGGCATGGATGGATTATCATTTAAAAAAGTACGATAGGCCTCACCATTTCCGACAATAGTAAAAGTCAGCCACATAAAAAACGCCAACATCGGACCAGTTACCAAATTGGTGCCTAGTTCTTTTATCCATCTAGAATAAAAAGACTTGGTAGCTGGAAAAATGCTAGCCACAAAAGCCAAGGGAGCCAAAACAATGGCTACCCACAAAGCCACAATCCTCATCATTAGCATCATCACCATCACTCCCATCACTACCACCAAAATAGCCAAAAAAACTGCCCCCATAACCAAAGCTAAAACATAATCCTCCATCGGTACACCGTCTCCCGGTAATTGAATTTGAGTTAATTTATGTAAACCAATAGCTACTACTACTCCCCCAGCCATCACTTCATCTATAGCTGAGATAAAAGTCAACATCACTACTTGAACCACATCAATCATAAAACCGACAATGGTCTTGGAAAAATTTATCAAAATAGCAATAATAAAAGTTTTCTTCAAAAGTTGTTGGTAACCATAATTGGAAATTCTCAGTATGGTAGCAAAAGCAATAACTAGTAATATCAGAATAAAAAACATATTGGATAAATCTCTAAGTGCTATCCAACCAAGCATTACTCCTCCTTCGTTAGTAAAATTATTATACCTAGCTACCAAACGCAAAAGCTCCATCTCCAATTGAATGGTCCAAGTCAGTGGCCAGACAAAGAAATTCCAAATTGGTTGAACCAAGAGTTTGACCAAGGGAGATATGGCTGAAATTTTCATTGGTACAACAACAATTAAAGCAAAAATTGTTGCCAAATATGGCCATTTGCTCACTAGTTTATAATTTTTAAACTTCATATATATTTACTGAAAATTAATCTATAAATTAACTATCATAAACAACCAACCAACCATTGAAAGGCTCCATACTAAACCATTCCCAATTGTCCATCACCCTGACACGAGGTTGATAACATGAAGCATTTAGTATTATTGGTTTAGGAGGTGTACCAGCCGCACCACCAGCACTACCATTACAATCATGGGCTCTAGTCTCATCGTAGATATAGTCATGATAAAATATCTTATAGCCAGGCTGACAAGTGGCATCTTCCCCACCAAAACCAAGTTTTTGAGGTTCTCTAGCCGCGGTAGCTGGGTTGGCATCACCGGGGACATCCAAATCTGGATTACAATAATCAGCTGGTAATGAATTCTTATATTTACCTGGGCTCAGTGCAAAATTATTGACCACTCCATCTCCCCAATCTACATCAATACTATAAACTGGCATGTGATCTGGATGAGCATGATAGAAAAATTTAGCGCTAGTGAATAAAGAAGAATTTTGACCAAACAAAGTACCACCAGTTACACCATTGACTGTAACACCTTCTTGTACTGCTATGACATTACCATCGACGTCCAATGTTTCACAAAGTCTATCACCACAAGTAGTAAAAATACGTGGCACATAATCTGGGCCAGCAAAAGTATTACTATGATTGCCACCAGATAATTTGGTATTTACATCAGCTTCCGCATAATGTTCATAAGAGCTACTAGCCGCTACCCAATCCAAATTGTAAACTCTAAAAAATATATCTTGCATTTCCAATTTAGCTCTATCTAAAGCTTGCTCTAAAGTCAGCGGTGCCTCTAAATTACTAAAGAAAGTAGCCGCCGTAATATTGTCTGGGCTAGCTCTATAATATGGCACTCTGGTAGACACTATTCTATCCATATCAAACACATCTAAACCGGCTCCAAAATGAGAAAAATTATTTGGATAATCTCCCTCTGGAGCTGGAAAAGTAGCAATATTGTGAAATAGCACTTCGTCATCACCAACAGTAGCTGGTGTATTGGTCACATAGCCTCTACCGGGAGCCCAATAATAAGAGATCCAAGGAAAAGCTGGTCGCACTCTAGTATTTGTCTTATCACTTCTCCACCAAATATCAGTTCGCACTGCTGACAAAAGTCCTTCACTATCCAATTGAGTGACTATACGACACTGCTGATAACATCTTAAAGGATCATAATCTAAACCATCAAAAGCGCAGTTAACTCCGCTAGCTAAAGTAGAATGCGTCACTGGGGCAGGGACATAGACACACTTAGAACAATAAGCATTTAAACCCTCCTCATCTAATTCGCCTGACCAACGGTCGGTAAAATCACGTTCATTTTGTGCTAAACAAATTTCCTCTTCAGCTGGATCATACATTGATAAAGGCCCTAATTCAGTACCATTAGCAGTATAAAAACATCTATTTATATCTTCCTGCATCCAAGCACTAGTTGTAGAAGTATAGGGGGCATTTGCTTCCATAGTATTTTGCAAACAAAGGCCGTAATCAGCACAAAGATGGCTATTATTTTGATTGGCAATATTTAAATTTTGCACACAACTAATAAAATTACAGTCTTCTGGATCTGTTGTGGCGTTAGCTAAGCAAGCGGCCAAATCAAAATCACCTGGCAAAGTAGAACTAGCATAAGCTACTAACATTGGCTCATAAGCTAAGGTATTAGCTGGTGCTTGCAAGCATCCTCGACCATGATTGGAATCTAATATAGTATTATTGATAAATTTACAATCTGGCGAACAACTACCTTCATATACCGGTGCTGGTACTTCTGGTACTATGGGGCCACTAGCACTAGTATTTAAATCAACATAATAATTATAAGTATAAGGATTACACCAAGTACCAGTATGACGCCACATATGCCAACCGCAATGAGTATTTTTCCAACAAGTATTATAAACTAAATGACCATTTGCACCACAAGAAGCTGGAGCTGGACAATCTTGACACTGATCTGATTGCTGATAAGTAGTAGCTCCAGAAATATTCAAATATGAAGAGTAGCTTGTGGAACCGCCAGCTGTAACATCATCATCATAATAAAAACGATGCACATTAACCCGACCTGAGGCAACATTACCAGGAATTACATAAACTTCGGTAGCATCAAACATCTGATTAATAATACCCATAAAATCAGTAACGTTTGGTAAAACATTACCAAAATGCTCAAACCTATTAAATTTATTTCCAAATCCTCCCCCTGGTGGCAAAATAATATCTCTATGTACATTATTGTTAGCCGCGGCCCAGATAGAAAAACCAGCTCCCTCTTCTAACCAAGAGCCTTCATCTAACAATTCAATATACTGAGAAGCCATTTCTAGATTAATCTTTGAACCAGCTGGTATCTTCATCAAAACATTACACTGTCCAGCTTCACCAGAAGTAGTAAAGTAACCACAATAAAATCTATCTTCAGTGGTGACATAAGGTTCAGCTACGGCACAAAATAAAGCATCCCGTCCATAAACATCATAATAGCCAGCATCCCGATAATTATCAAAAAGACTAGCCGTACCTTTTATTTTTTGTGCTGGGTACCATTGATTACAATAATATGAATTGGCTATATCTTTGGTCACTGGATTATCTAAATCATATTCCAAACAAATACCTGGCCAATTTCTAAAGACTATTTCCTCTGTCCTCAAAGCACAAGAACCGTCCCCTCTTGAGCTGCCATCATCATTTTTAGAATCACATTCAGAATTTTTTACACAAGTTTTGGTGGTTCTTTCTACTCCCTCAGTGGTGACACCAGCTGTACAAATACCAGTTGGTATTTCTCCACTAGAAAGTTCTTCTGGATAATAAAATATTTGTCCACCAAAACCAAAAGTTACTCGCTTGAAAGATAATTCACAAGAATTTGGACTAGTGGCATTATTACTACAAATATTAGCCATCTTGTACTTGGATAATCTATCTACTCCATTGGATTCAATAGCGGCTGGGAATGGCGCATCAGTAATAGCATAAGCTCTAGACTCTATAGCATAGGTAGTAGTGGCATTATCATTGACTTTTGGACTGACCCAACAAATACGCTGTTGGCATTCACCTCTAAAATTATAGACTCCGTCAGTGTTGATTACGGCGGTGCAAGCTTGCCCATCTATAGCATCTCCAGCTGCATCTACACAGCCTGAATAATATACACCCTCGGCATCAGCGCTATCAGATACATTGTAAACTAAACGAGTAGTTTTGTTTGTAGCTTGACCAAAATCATAAACAGATAATTCACTAACTGGCAACATATTTGGTATTGAATATCCAGTATATTCTTTATCACTCCAGGAAACATGGTCTCTTAGACCAGTATTACGAGACTGATATTTCTCAAAAGTCAAAGCCTCAACATCTTCATCATAGCTACCCCATTTTTTACACTTGGTAGTATTACTATCTGGATCATATTGAAATTCTAGACAAGTATCCAACTCATCACAAATAATCTTATACTCATCAGTTTTTGAATCATAAGAAGCAGTAGAAGATTTACAAGCTAGCCATTCTGAACATTGCCTGTCTTTGACTACTTTGATTAATTTATTAGCCGTCAATTTACAAGCTGGGTCAAAACTAGGATCACAAACTACTGGACTGGCTGGTCTATTGGAGACTTCTACATCTTCATAAGTCTCATTGGTATCATATATAGTGCGCACTTGATTGTGTTCGCCTGTCCAATTATTAGCATCAAAAAATAATACACAACCATTATTTCTGTCTGCTAAACCATTACAAGAGCTCTCATCTATAGCTTCATTATCATAATAATAGTAATCTCGACAATATGGTGTCCAAACACGGCCAGCGGCTAGACAGTCTCTCTCATTATTATAGCTATCGTTATCATTATAGTCATCGTCATAGCAATAACCATCTCGGCTTTCCATAGTCCAGACAAAACCAGCTGCCGTACAAGATGCACTATCATCATACAAATTAGAGCTACAAGTATCGCCAACGTCTAAATTTTTACCTTTAACATCACAATTTATGGGATCAGCTGGATCTCTAAAGGAAGTACATAGATTTTCATTAGTTGGACACTGGGCAGCCGCTAAATAATTATTCCAATAACCACTATTATTTTCACAATCGTCCCTAGTGAAAAAAGGTAATTGAGTCGGATTGCTAGCTGAAACGCTACAATAATCTTTAGGTAATATCAATTCTTCCACATCATAGAAACCATCACCATTGGTATCGGTATTATTGTCGGTATCAGCACAACCTAGTGGCACAACTTCTCCTAAACTACTAGTTTTAAACCACCCAGATAATAAACTATTATCAATTAGAGTATTTTGTTGGTAAGTACAGGTATTGGCTCCTGGATCTTTAAAATAAAGCATGCCTTTGGCTGTATCATACTCTGCACAATTTAAACCCTCTGCACTACATAATATAGAAGCATATTTATCTGGATCATTTATCTTATAAATTGTTGAGAATTTTGTCTCATCCAATCTATCTGGTGTACCAAGTTCAGTACAGCCCTTGAACTCTTGCGGGCAGTAGTTATTTGGATTTGGCACCAAGTAAGCCATATTATCGGTAGCGACAGTAATTTGTGAATAATCACCACTATGGAAAGTTTCTGTAAAAGGATAAGTAGAATTATTTGTACCAATAACCGGCATACAACCAATAGCCTCTTCTCGACACAAATGATCAAATGATTTTAAATTAAAGTTTCGTCCATTAAGATCTGTATAGGCCTGACAACCCAAATGATAGCCATTATAAGGATCATCACAAGATCTTGGAGTCTCCCAAGAATTTCTCACTACCGAGAAATTATTAGCTACTTCTTTGATTATAAAATTATCTATATACAAGCCCAAATTAGCTAAAGGACTTTCTGTCCTGATTTGAAGTTCAAGTTCTTGTATCAAATCCATATCCAAAGCATCCAAATTATCTATATAAACTGAAGTCACATAATAATGCCAACGTCCGGCTTCAATATTTTGAAAATTACTATCGGTGGCTGGATTTATAAATTCTTGATTATAAACTCCTCCTCCGCTATCGTTGCCTTGCATGTGCATATAAAGATTTTCTATCAAGGCATCACTTTTCATCCACCAAGAAAATACATACTCTTTATTATCTTGTATAGATGCTTCTCTCATATCACGAGCAAAAACATCACCTGTTTCTGCTTTCAGAGAATGACCATTATTATTCAAAGATATATTAGACAAATCAACTAGACTGCCCCCACCGACACCAAACCAAGGTTCATAAGTACCTTGCTCAAAATTGTCTGAGGTGGCTAGACGGATATTATTGGCATCATTACCATAATAAGACCGACAACCATTATTGGCGGCCGCACAATGAATACTCTCGTCTGGCACTGCTTTATAAACTTGATTGGTTAATGCTCGACGATAATCATGACAATTACTAGTAGCAAAAATAATTCTGTCTTGTAATCTATAATGCACCGCGTCATTGACATCAAAAAACATTCGACAATTTGGATTGTTTTCTGGATCATCTGATATATCAGCTGTGTCCGGACCACAAGATGCTACATTGGCAGCGGTATCCTGACAAGCACTACCTTCGGGAGCCATGTTGGTACAAGGAGCATCGCTAATGCTACTTGGTAAAGCATACCAAGTCTTTATTTGATAACCAGACACTTCTGTACCTTCCCAAGTATAATAAATTTCTCCCAAGCTCTCCTCCACACACTGTCTTAGATAAGTAAAATATTCTCTGCCTTCCCCACCTTCAGCTACCACATCAAGATTAGTAAACTCTTCACAACCCACTTCTTGGTCAGGGCACTGCTGTGTAGTATCAGGTATAAAATTATAATATTCAACCAAAGGATTATGAGTAGGATGTTCTATCACATCAAATGTATTTGGCTGTTCAGTAAAGGTGTCATAACCTAGACATTCAGCTGGACACAAATCACCTTGACTAATAACCGCTGGGATCATCGGATCGCCACTTACTGGTAAATAACCCTGACAGCCTACTTCATCAGCTGAACACATTACTGCCGCATTGTCCATATAAATACGACTACCATCACCATAATCAGAATACTGCCCATCTATATGCTGGCTAGCATCACTTATCATTTCTACTTTTATATCATCAAACCAACTGATATGTGTACCGTCAGAGACCACATGTAAACGAGCTTCTCCAATCGCTGCCCCATTAGTAGTAAATGTACAGCTCGCTTTAAGCATCTCTCCATCTGTTGGATTAATATTCAGGTTAGGATTGTTATCACCTGGATTTGGTATAGTACAATACCCTGGACCAGTTAAAGCCAAAGGTTTAGATTCACTACTATTACCACAATCCCCTGTAATGTCACACAATAATATTGATATTCTACCGACTGAAGCTACAGCTGGATTATAACGAGCAGCGGAAGCTGTAATTCTATAACTAGTGTTTGGCACCAAAGGTACTAATTGATAAATCCCTTCTGTACCAACAGCTCCTCCACCCCAAGGATAGCCATTGGCTAGCCAATCACCATCATAATCATAACCATCACCCTCAAATGTTGTTATATCATTTATCCAACCATCTGGCCGACCATCAGGAAAAGCCGCGCTGACATCAGCGTCCAAATTATCAAAACTACCGTTTGATACTAAATTGGTCCCTGTATCAGCCGCCATAGCAATATATTCGCTACAGCCAGCATTTTCTTCAATACACTCTGTGGCTTGATTATTTAAAAACAAATCATTAGGATCAGAACTAATAGACTCTAAAACCCAATTGCCATTAGCATCTTTTTCTTGAGAATAACGACGACAACCAGCTTGATTGGAATTACAATATTCAAGACTATCTTCAATATAAGAATTATTACCAAAATCCGCATTGGCAAAAGTCAAACAACCAGCATAAACTCCACCCGCACCGCAAGCATCACCTTGAAAATTCCAGCTATTTTCAGTACGCGTACAATAATTAAATTGGTCATCTAAACAATTACCATCTGCATCTTCACGCAAACATATTTTTGGGTCAGCACAATATTGTTGACGACTACTACTTTCCGGAGATTCCAAAACAGCCGAAAAAGAATAAGCGTCACAACGAACATCAGGTGCTTTTAAGACCCAATTTGGATCTACTAAATGATAAAATGGATTGTGGGGGTTACCATCCACTGCATATTCTGGTAAACGATCAAAACCACACTTGGAATTTTCTTCAAAACAATCAATCGCTTGCTGTAATGATACTGGAGCCCGCAAAGCAGCCAACTCCCAACCAACTGGAATCATATTGGCCTTTCTTAATTTGAGTAGATTAGAATAACAAAGCCCATCTCGATAACATTTATCAACTGTGTGATTGATAGCATCATTGGGGCTAACAAAAGATATTCGACCATCAATGATGCCTTGTTCAATGGCTTGTTTGATGCTCATCTTATTATTTATAGCCGTCAAAAAAGCTGGACTCATGACACAATTGTCTGGTTTTCTAAATTCATTTGGACAAATAGTAAAGTCATTTAAATAATCAAAAGACTCCAATGTCTCAATATTGACTGTTTTAATATCTTTGAAAATATCTGCTCCCCTAGGCTGTCTGACATCTGATCCACCTCTTAGCCTATCAATCAAAGTATTTCTATAATCCTGATAAATGTCATTTTCTGTATTACCAAATAAAGACCACATACCTTTTTTAATCCAGTTTTTCATCAACTTAGAAGTAAAGGTATTAAGGAATCTATTACCAGCATCTTTCAAAATATCAGATAATTTTTTATTGGAAGCAGCTTCTTTTCTAGCTAGCTGTTTAGCTGCTTCTATTTCTGTAGCATTGACAAACAAATTTTCTGCCATGCTATGAGTAACTGAACAATGAGTAATGACCTCTTGAGTCACAGCTGTTTTTTTGTCAATAAAACCTTGGCACTCTTCAATAGATAATTCCAAAGCTTTTTCGGCTTCTAATTTTCTTTGATTTAATTCTGCATCCAATTCAAAAGCGATACCTAAATCTGAGCCCTTCTGAGAAGCTACACCACGGAAAAAATTAGAGATACTAGAATACATGCCCTTAGCATACTGTGAGGTACTAGTTACACCACTTTGCACAGGATTTAATTGAAATTTTATAATATCAGCTTGGACATTATCACCAAAATCTGCCCAATTTTTTTGCAAACTACTCCACTCGCAACCTCGTTGCGTATTTGGTGAAGGAGAATCTTCATCTAATAATCCTAAAGTCAAAGTTAACTTTAATTCTAGAGAAGGATCACAAAGATTAAGACCCAACTCATCAAAACCCTTGGAGGTCAACTCTCCCAAAAATGTTCCTAGGGCTTTTTGGCTAGCATTATCTAAAGTTTTTTCTATAGAGATTGTCCTAAATTGGGGTTTACCTCCTGGTCCACCAGTAGCCAATTCAGTGGCGACATCATAAGCCAAGGAATCCAAAAACATACCCACTGTCCTATTGGAAAGTTCTGCTCCCACTATACCTTGGACAAAATCATAAGCCTTTTCTACTTTCTCCCAGACATATTTGATGATGGTGGTTGGTCCTCCAATAACATCGGCAAATTGGGCATCAGCTGGCCGCGGGGTGACTACTCCCATTAAAGTAAAACCGGCCAGAAAAAGGGTTAAAATAATTTTTTTGTAATTATTCATACTATATGTTACTTGTTTTATTATTTGGCTATCAAATCCTCAGCAATAATTATTAATTCTTCATCAGTCATGGCATTGATTTCTACTGGATCAACACCGGGTAACAACAATAAAAATTCCCTAATTTGACCTGGCGTAGTACTGGCACTAAGCTGGTCTCCATCTAAAATGTTACTTTCATCTACTATCCTAAAAATGGCCAAAAGATCTTCATCTGTCAGAGCGTCTAACTCCGCCTTATCCATACCATTGGCTTCTAAAAATTTCCTAAACTCTGCTACCGCTGCTGTTTGAACAGTCAAATCAGCATCCAAATTAATATCTTGGATAATACTAGATAATTTAGTATTGGGAGTAATCAATCTTAATAAATTACAAGACTCGCCAATTGGACAAACTGGATCTTGACCAAGATTAACCTCTTCGGCATCAGTAAAACCATCACTATCAGTATCTGGCAAAAACATACTAGTGTAGTATTGATAAATTTCTTGATAATCTGTCAAACCATCTTGATCAGTGTCACTTTCTTTGAGCTCAGCAATGGTTTTGGCTGCTTGCTCCTCTGAGCTTATTTGATTGGCTAGCCAATCTGGTACATCATACTTCAGAGGATCAAAAATATTACTATAAAAACGATAGCCACTAAGAAAAATTATAAAAATTACTAAAATTAAAAAAGACCAAAACTTTAGATGTTTATGGCTCTTTTGCGTAGGGTATAATGCCTGATTATCTTTGTCTAAATTAGCGGTATAATTGTCGCCAACTAGAGCTTCTTGATCTAGGGATTGCAGATTATTATTTTTGTCAAATTTTTCAGTCATCCAATTTATTAACTTGTGTATATTATAACACAAAATTATAAAATAACCAAAGGGTTTTAAAAAAACTCCTAGCCAATTTATCCCCAGAAGTTTTTATAAATATTTTACTATATTTAACCAATCATCTACTCTCAATTTTTCCGCTCTGATATTAAGATCTAGGCCTATTTTGCTAAATATAGCCTGCAATTTTTCCTTATCTATATTCTGATCACTCAATAGGTTATTGAAAAGTTTTTTTCTTTTAAAAGCAAAACCCCGTTTGACAATCTGCCAAGTTTTTTTCTCAGGCACATCATAATTCCAACTATGAATATCATATATATAGAGTATAGCTGAATCTACTTTGGGTTGAGGATAAAAATTATTTCTAGTCACAATCCGAATTAGCTGGCTCTTAGCATAAAAAGCCACTGCTAGTGACAAGAGGCTTTGTTTTTTGTTGTCTACCACCCTTTGAGCTACTTCTTTCTGTAACATCAAAGTCATACTAAGCGGTTTTTTGTCAGCCAAAACAAATTTTTGTATAAACTTACCAGTCAGATAATATGGAATATTGGCTACTATTTTATAATCCCTAAAATTATACCTATCCAAAATAGCTTGCCACTTTTGGTCTGTTAAAGATAAGATATCTTGCCAAATAATTTCTAAATTTTTATTGACCTTGACCAATTTATCAAGCACTATTTTAAAATTATGATCAATCTCCAAAGCCACTACTTGCTTGGCGCTAGCTATTAGTCTTTGCGTCAAAGCACCCAAACCTGGCCCTACCTCTAGCACTAGTGTTTCTTTATCAATTTTTGAGCTAGCCACAATATCATCTAGTACTTCATCGGAAATCAAAAAATTCTGCCCCCGTATTTTATTGGGCGTTAGATGATATGTTTTTAACAAAAACTCTAATTGCTCTATGGTCATAAAATTAAAGCAACATATAAAGTAAAGTCATGGCTCCGCCCAGTATAAAAGTTATTTTAAAAGCCAGGGCTTCATCAGCTATAAAATAAGTCAAAATAAAAATAATTATAATAGCCAGAAGTTTACCAACAATTAAAGCCATTTCAAAAAATAGTACTCGACTCATTATTACTCTTTCTTTATTAGCTTCTTGCTCTTTGGCTTTTTCATAAGTCAAAGCTATCAAAGGCACAGAAATTATATTTTTACCTAATCTAGAAAGAGTATCTACAAAAAATACTCCCGCAGTATTTATAATAAATATTCTAAAAAACCAAGCCAGCGCATAAATATAAGCACCGAGAGATAAAATTTTTCTTTTGTTTTTAGAATCCGTCAATTTACCAATATAAAAAACCACTAAAGTAGTAATAAAAGTAGCTAGCGTAACTACTAGACCTAAATCAAAAACATTGACAATCACAATAGAAATAAATACCGGCCAAATGATAACAGCAATTAGCTCTTCACCAAAGCCAACATAGCCCAAAAAACTCTGACGATTTTCTTTACTAAAAAGATCCTGATAAGCTCTCCGATAAGAAAAACTACTGGGTTTGAAACTCTCTTTGGTGAGTAGAGTAGGAATATTGGAAGACAAAAATATAATAGAAGCTACAATAAACAAAGCTCCATAACCCCACTGAGAAATAATAAAACCAGCCAAGACCGGACCAATAATAAAAATTGCCGAAGTGGCTACATTGACCACGCTAATTTGTTTGCCCTGCTCCTCCTTATCAGAAAATCTAGCAAAATTAGCATGATAAGCTGGCCAATAAAACATTTTTTGAATAGCGAAGATTATAGGCGTAATAAAAAATAAAATAGGGTATTTATCTATAAAAAATAAAGACAGATAAAAAGCGATGAAGAAGCCGGAACCAACAAACATGCCTAATTCATAACCAAAACGATGAGCAAATTTGGCTCCGACTGGCACAATAACAAAATATAAAATATAAACTACAAAATAAAAAAACATTATCTCACTTAGCCCATAGCCAATCTTATAAAGATAAATTGGTTCAAAAATTGTCACCAAAGCTAAAGCAAAATCTATCAAGCTAGTAAAGATAAATAGCTCTTTAACTTGACGCCTCATATGATGAGGCAAAAAACTCCTAATAAAGTGCATCATAATTTTTATTTTTAATCGCCTAGTTTAAATAAGAGATATTTTTATATCTCCTTGGCGAAGAATTTCTCCCCTATCTTCAACGAATTTTATAATAGTAGAAGTAGCTTTTCTAGGTAAGTTGCCAGCATTAATAAATAAATCTGCTTTTGTTTCTAAATCTTTAAATTGATTCATAATTTCTTCTGGCGTATAGCAATCTGACTGACCACTTATATTGGCGGAAGTAGCTACTATCGGCTTACCAAAATTAATAGACAAATAGCTAGCAAAAGGATGACTTGATACTCTTAGTGCCAAATAATCATCACAATGGTTTTGTAATTTACAATATTTATATGGCAAAACTAAAGTCAAAGGTCCTGGCCAATATTCTAAAGCTAGACGCCTAGACTGGTCAGAAAAATTAATTAGATAACTAGCGGCTATAACATCTGGTACAATAACTGATAATGGTTTTTTCTTACCACGTCCTTTTATTTTATAAATCTTATTGTTGGCTTTGGTATTATAAAAATCACAACCCAAACCATAAGAAGTCTCTGTGGGATAAATTATTATTCCACCCTTATTTAAAACTTCAATAGCTGTTTGTAAAACTTGTGCTTTATTATCTTTAGTTAATTTTATCTCTATCATAATATTCAAACTTAGCCGTCGCAACTATTTAAGTAAACTCATAAATAATAATTATTTAACGACAATGCTAATTATTTTATTTTTAATGTGTATAAACTTTACTATATCTTTACCCAAAATATTTCTAGCTACTTTTTCTCTAGCTAATATTTCTTTTTCCAAATCTTTTGATGGTTCAGTATCAAAATCCAATTCTATTTCATCACGCACTTTACCATTGATTTGAATACCAATAATTACTCTTTCGTCTTGAGCCAATTTTGAATCATATTTTGGCCAAGCATAATCAGCTAAACTGGTCTGATGACCAAGAATCTGCCACATTTCCTCAGCCATATGTGGAGCAAAAGGAGCTAATATTAGTATAAAATCAGCAAAAACGTCTTTAGCTATAGATGTTTGTTTATCTAGAAAATTAACCAAAATCATCATTTGAGACACTGCTGTATTAAAGCGCATGCTATCAATATCCTCACCGACTTTTTTGATACTTTTGTGAAGTAAAATTTGAGTGGCTTTATCTATTTCTAGCTCGCTAACTTTGTTTTGTAAATCCCAAACTTTATTTAAAAATCTAAAAACACCCATCACACCTTTGTCATCCCAACTTATTGATTGATCAAAAGGCCCCATAAACATTTCATAAGTTCTAACTGTATCTGCCCCATACTTCTCCAAATAAGCATCAGGATTTATGACATTACCTTTGGATTTAGACATCTTGATGCCACCTTCACCTAGTATCATGCCCTGAGCAGTACGCTTGGTATAAGGCTCGTCTCCAATATTTTTATTCTTTGGCACAATACCAATATCAGCCAAAAATTTGTAAACAAATCTAGAATAAAGTAAATGAAGAGTGACATGTTCCATACCGCCATTATACCAATCAACTGGCAACCAATAATCAGCTTTTTGTCTGCTAACTAATTCTGTATCATTATGTGGATCCAAATAACGAATAAAATACCAATTGGAGCCAGCCCAATTTGGCATCACGTCTGTTTCACGTTTAGCCGCTTGACCACATTTTGGACAAGTAGTATTTACCCAATCAGTTATACCAGCCAAAGGTGACTCACCATTTTCACCAGGTTTAAAATTATCTATCTCTGGTAGCGTCAGCGGCAAATCTTTTTCATCCAGCGGCTGCCAAGCGCAGTTTTGACAATAGACCATTGGAATTGGCTCTCCCCAATATCTCTGACGAGAAAAAATCCAATCATGTAATTTATAATGTGTGGCTGCTTGACCAAATTTTTTATCTTCTAAATATTTTACTATTTTAGTTTGAAAATCTTTAACCAGCAAACCATTATATTCACCAGAATTTAGCATCTGACCTGTTTGTGTATTAGTATAAGCACTCTGACTGACATCACCACCACTAATGACTTCCCTTATTTCTAAATTATACTTTTTAGCAAAATCCCAATCACGCTCGTCATGGGCTGGTACAGCCATAATGGCTCCAGTGCCATAAGTCATCATTACATAATCAGCCACAAAAATAGCTAAAGCTTCATTATTGACTGGATTAATAGCCTTAAGGCCCTGTAGTTTAATCCCTGTTTTAGCTTTATCTTCACTAGCTCGCTCTAGATCAGTTTTTTTACTAGCGGCCTCTATATACTCTTTAAGCTCTGAAATATTTTTAATATTTTTTTCCAACTTTTGCAGTATAGGATGTTCAGGAGCCAAAACCATAAAAGTTACTCCAAATAAAGTATCCGGACGAGTAGTAAAAACTTTTAATTTTTCATCGCTATCTAATATGGGAAAATCTATTTCTGCACCATGACTCTGTCCAATCCAATCACTTTGTTGTTTTTTGATAGTGGTCAAAAAATCTACCTTGTCTAAACCAGCCAGTAAACGATCAGCATAATCTGTGATTTTGAGCATCCATTGTTCTTTTTGTTTTTTGATTACCTCTCCCCCACATCTTTCACAAACCCCACCCACTACTTCTTCATTGGCCAAACCAATCTTACAAGAAATACACCAATTAATATTTTCACTAGCTTTATAAGCCAAGCCCTTTTTAAACATCTGGATAAAAATCCACTGTGTCCATTTGTAATATTTTGGATCAGTAGTTTCTATAAAGCGAGACCAGTCAAAAGCCAAACCTGTGCCCTTGAGCTGACGAACAAAATTATCTATATTTTTACGAGTAGTAATCTGTGGATGAGTATTGGTCTTGATAGCATAATTTTCGGCTGGTAAACCAAAAGCATCCATACCCATGGGAAATAAAGTATTTTTGCCTTCCATTCTTTTTTTACGGCAAATAATATCTAAAGCTGTATAAGATCTAAGATGCCCCGTGTGCAAACCTTCACCGGAAGGGTAAGGAAATTCTACCAAAGCGTAAAATTTGGCCGCCTCGGCATTATCTTTAGTGACAAAAGTATTATTATCTTCCCAATACTTTTGCCATTTTTTTTCAATTTTACTCGGTTGATATTTCATATAGATTTTACAAAATCGTAGTCAAATTTTATCATTTGCTAGCTAAAAAATCAAATTAAAACCCACAAGGATTTTAATTTAAAAACAACTGCTGACAAAAATGTTTAATCTAACAAAATAGAGCTTGACTGTTAAAATATGTTCTGATATGTTATCATTTATACTATGAAAATATTTAAATATTAAGCTAACTATATTAGTCTTTTTATCAAAAAAATATTTAATAAACTAGCTATCCGCTTGGCCGACACCTTGGTTTATTTATACAATAAATCGCTAAAATTAGGTGCCTTTTTTGGTTTATCTTTACTTTGGCTAGGTAAATATACATTTTTACCTAGTATACTACTAGTTTATAGAAATATCCTAAAAATAAGGATAAAATCCAAAAATATAAAATTTGACAATATAAACTATATTATACTGGTTAAAAAATATTTACCGAGTGCCATTATTGTTATTATCATTATATCAGTCACTACCAATAATATATTTGCTCAAAATTATAGTACTGACGAATACGCCAATCGCACTCTCTTATCCAATATCATACCCGCTAGTGAAGATGAAACAGCTTCTTGGAGTGAATTAATAGAAGAAACTGGTCCGGCTATAAATCAAGCTCCAGTAGTAAATTATCTAGATGAACAAGGGGCCTTACAACAATTGGTGGTAGCCACTCCTTTTGCAGAAGAAGAAGATTTGGGAGCTGGGGTGTCACCAGATTCATCTAGCTTGGTACTACTTAGTCCAGAAGACACCCTTGACTCTAGTGAAACACCAAATGAAATATCTAGAACCAAATTAGTTGAATATACTGTCCAAGCAGGCGATGTCATAGGTAGTATTGCCGAAAAATTTGGTGTATCAGCCAATACTATTTTATGGGAAAATGATTTGACTTGGAATAGCACTATTCGTGCCGGTCAAAAATTAAATATCTTACAAGATTCTGGTATTAATCATAAAGTAAAATCAGGTGACACAATTTTGGCTATAGCCAAAAAATATCAAACTGAAGCAGAAAAAATTGTAGCCGCTAATAAACTAGCTGATTCATCTGATATTAGTATTGGTGATATGTTATTTATTCCTGATGGTGTACCTCCGACTAAAATAGTATCCTCATATACTCCTCCTAAATCAAATAGTAGCTCCAACAGTAGCTCCAATGTCATACCGCCCGATGCTGATGATGTAAATACTGGTACCAAGCTACTCTGGCCTTTGCTTAGTCATAAAATTACTCAATACTACCACTGGGGTCATTCTGGTTTAGATGTTGGTGACAAAACTGGCAATCCAATCTATGCAGCTGAGGCTGGTAAAGTAGAAAAAGCTGGCTGGAATAGTGGTGGTTATGGAAATTATGTAATAATAAATCATGGTAATGGCCTGAAAACTCTTTATGGGCATGCTAGCAAAGTATTAGTATCAGCTGGTGATTCAGTTTCGCGTGGTCAAACTATTGCCTTGGTAGGATCAACTGGTCGGTCTACTGGACCACATCTTCACTTTGAAGTACGAGTTAATGAAGCAAAGAAAAATCCTCTAAACTATATTAAATAATTCTCCAACTCTACAAAAATTGTTAAAACAAAAATCCATCCAGCCCTTCGCGAGGGGCTGGATGGATTAAAATATCTTAAATATTATTTACAACCACTCAGTTCACGCAGATCAAATATTTTACCAACTGGGCACTGGCAAATATTCATAAAACATTCTCCCCCGTTAAAAACACAATTACTATCACTTTGGCAAGATAAGGCATCCTTATACTCATAACATTTATCATCTATAGCTATAATATTATCTATGGTATTAAAATCGAAATCATATTTCCATAAACCCCCATCCTCTTCACATATATTTCTAGCTTTAGTGGCTTGCTGATAGGCATAATTTTTATCAATTAATTTTTCTTTATCCAAAGAGCCCTCCCCCATGGGATTATAACCATTATCCACTTCTTGACCGTCTAAATAACCATCACCATCACTATCAGAATTATCTATCTGGGTACCATAAAGAGATTCTGCCAAATCACTCAAACCATCTTGGTCACTGTCAACATCATCAGAAAAATAGCTTGTCTCATTTGGTTCAACTAGAGTCGGAGTAAAAATTTCTTGCCAGTCACCAATCTCTTTGACATTAGTAGGCTTGATTATCTGATAAGCCTCAATAGGTTTAATCAAATATTTTATATTGCCTAAAACAGTAGTGGAAACACCAGCTGAATCAAAAACTACATTATTTAAATATAGCTCTAGACCATGAATTATTTTGGTGTCTTCATCCAATAAAATCATAAAATCTATACTAACCAAGGCTGTTTTCATTTTTTCCCATTCAGCTGGCTTGTCTGTTTTCATTTTTTCAAAATTCTTGATATTTTCTTCTCTATAATTCTTGTAAGTTAAAGAATCTTTATCTACTTCATCTACTTCCGAAACTATTTCATAAATATCTGCTCCGTAGTTGATAGTCGATAATATAAAATTATCAATTTTATTGGCTTTAACATTTAATTGTATTTTTCTAAAGCCATTTTGATCTTTTTTAAGGTCCTTGATATCAAAAACTCTCTCCGTTATTAATTTATCCAAAAATTCATTAAATTTTGTATTGACTTTAGTTTCTTTGGCTTTATCTAAACTAATATTATAAGAATTTTTAATATCAGTTGCTAACCAAGTGTCACCAAAATCTGGTACTGGTACTAAACCGCCCAACAAATCTTTAATATCACCCACATCAATAAATAAATAAAGTTTATCATCTATTTTTTTGGTCTTAAGTTTAATATCAAAATTTACATTATCTGATTTAGCTTTAAGATTTATATCTGCCTCCATATTAGTGGCTATATTTTTTTGCTGAGTAGTGATATCTATGTCAAATTTTTTACCACCTAAGAGTGTGCTGGCTGCAGCCGGTTGATCACTATTACCACTAGTACTAATAGCCAATGATAAATTAGTATCTTGCTGATAATTTTCTAAAGTACTATCACCCCAAGACCATTTGGCTTGTCTGAGCAATAACCAAGCTTGACCTTGGGCATAATACCAAAAACCTCCTACACCGACTAAAACAAATAAAACCACTACTGAAACCAGCAACCATATTCTAGCTCTAGAATGATTGCCTTTAGTGGCTTGTTGAGCTATCCTCTCCTCTAAAGCTTGAGGTATAGGAATATTTTGTTGTGGATCAACTGCCTTAATTTGACTTTCTGAAGTATTACTGACTTGATTATTATTTTCCAAATTTTCCATAATATTATCCCCTATTAATTAGATAAACTATATAAATTATATAAATACTAATCATACTAATACCTTGCCATTTTTGTAAAATACCTTTTTTACCAATAAACATAAACAAAAATAATATTAGTGTCACCAAAGCCATAAAATAAATATCGATATTTAAAATAGGTGAAAAAACTAAAGGACGAACCAAAGCACTAATGCCCAAAATCCAAAATATATTAAAAATATTTGACCCCACCACATTACCAATAGCGATATCAGCTTTATGTTTATAAGCCGCTACAGCACTGGCGGCTAATTCTGGTAATGAAGTGCCAACTGCCACTATAGTCAAGCCGATTAGTGATTCACTCATCCCAAATTTTAAAGCAATTTTAGTAGCCCCATCTACTATCCACTGACCACCTAGAGTCAAAGCCACTACTCCAGCTATAACCATAATGATAGACTGCCAAGTTTTATATTCTTTTATATCTTCCCCATCGCCTTCAGCTTTAGATAAACCAAAAGTATAATATATAAATATTATAAAAAAAGCTATCAAAATAGCCCCATCTATTCTAGTTAAAGCTGAAAAACTCAAATGATCAATCATCATGTCATTGACCAAAAACCATAACACCAACACCGCTAAAAAACTAAGGGGTATTTCCTTAATTACTGTACCTTTTTTTACAGCTAAAGGAAATATAATGGCCGATATACCTAAAATAAGTAAAATATTAGCAATATTTGAGCCAACAATATTGGTAATAGCCAAATCACTACTACCTCTGAAAGAGGCAAATAAATTAACAATCAATTCTGGAGCTGAAGTGCCAAAAGCCACAATGGTCAATCCAATCATCAGATTAGAAACTTTAAATTTTTTGGCAATAGAAGAAGCACCGTCCACCAAATAGCTAGCACCCTTAATCAAGAAATAAAAACCAGCAATAAATAATGTATAAGTAAGCATAAATATTTTTATATTATAATCATATTTTAACACAAATACATAAAATAAAAAACTCAGCCCCTTGAATAGACTCAGGGCTGAGAATTAAAATTTTATTTACACTTTAAACTAAGCTTCAATATTCTGCGTTTTCTCCAATTTTGTTTCTCTCATCACTGCTTTTTCAAAAATTATAGCCCCAGCTACTGTCACCAAAATTACTGCCAGTAGTGCAGCAGCAGCCATGGTCTCATCTAAGGCCTTATTAGCCAAAGCTACCGCCACAAATACCAAACCAACTTCACCACGAATAGTCATAGCCAAACCAACTAAGTTACCATCTTGCTTATTTTTAAATAAATATTTAACCAAATATTTACCAACAAAAGCTAAAACCGTAAATAATATTGCCCACAACCAAACTTTAAAATTTACCAAAGAGGCACGAGGTAACATTGTACCAATACTGACCAAAAAAGCACCGACGAAAATATGCATAAAGCCCTCAATTTTTTCCCAAGCTTCGTGTTTGATTTTGTCGTCTACTTTAGAAAGTACTACTCCGATACCAAAAGCTCCCAAAACTGGTTCTAAACCCAAAAGAGCAGTGACAGAAGCTCCCAACATCAACATACCAAAGAAAAATCTAGTATATATTCCCGTACTACTTGTTAGATACCATTTATTTAAATAAGAAGCTATCTTATCAGCTATACCCATGTTCCAAAGCACATAGGTGGCTACCAAAAACACAATTACACCAATAGCCAACATTAGGTAAGGATTATGAGTTTGGACCTCTAGACCCGAATTAGCTGTAGATGCCTTGGCTAATATGGTCAAAATAATCACCCCTAAAATATCATCTATCACCGCTGCTCCCACAATCTGGTTGCCCAAATTTGTTTCCAATTTACCAGCTCTTTTTAGAGCCTCTACTGATAAGCCAACTGAAGTAGCTGTAAAGACGCCACCCAAGAAGATACTAGGTAACCAATCTAAATCAATTATATAATGTCCTAAAGCGGCAAAAGAAATAAGCGGTATAAGCACCCCAGCAAAAGCCACAGCGGTAGCAATAGCAATATTTTTTTTGAGTAATTCCATATCAAAATGCAGACCGGCTTCAAAAAGAATAAATAATACTCCGATAAGTCTAGCTAGTTCTACGCCTTCAGCATCTGGCTGTAGTACTCCCAAAACTGCTGGACCAGCAATAATACCCATAATAATTTTACCAGCCATTGGAGCCATACCAATTGCTTTGGCCATACGACCACCAAAACTAGCAAATAAAGCCAAGAAGGCAATATCAATCAACATTGGTAAATAATGACCAACATCCTCATGATGGCTCAGCACCAATTTTGCTCGGACAAAATGTAAAATTGCTGCTATTATTATAATTTCTAATAAAAAGAATGTTAGACTTTTCAGTTTACCTTTCATAATAATTTTATATTTATACAAATTAATTAATAAAAAAACAGAAGCAGTATACAATAAAATTACAAAAAAATCAAGCCCTTTTTTGCTTTTTATTTAACAAAAAAACTCCCATTTAAACAATAGGAGTTTAATTTTTAAATATTTTATTTGTTACTTCTGATTTACAACAGGAACTTCAATCGGCTTTGAACTGGATGTAACTAATTTTGGTAAATGCACTGCTTCTTTTTTTGGCCATAAAAATAATATAGCAATCACTAAAATTGGTCCAGTCATAATAAGATAAGTCAGCCAATCAACTTTACCCCAAACCAAGACTACATAAGCCATGGCGGCCAGTAGCCACAAAATGCCACCTATTTTTTCATACTTCCAAGAAATAATTAAAATTACCAAAAGTATCAAGCTTGGTAAAAGGTGCATAAATAATCCCCACCAAGAAAATTTACCTATATCCAAAGCAAATAAACCTGTAATGATTATAAATAAAATAGCAAAGCCTCTGGCAGCAAAAGAAAGTGTTTTGTTCATATATTTTTATTAAATTTTATAAATTTTTTAACTGCTTTGGTATCATTTGGTCCTAAACTTAATTTAGCCAAAGCACTCTTAGCCCCCAACCACTTAAAATCTGAAATTTCTTTTTTATTAATTTTCATTTCCAAATTTTTACTAAAACAGGCTACAGTAAAATAAACAAAATGAGCTAAACGATGATAAGAAGGACTAGCAATCTTTTCACCACAATCAATAATTTCAAGTGCCTTGACTATAAGACCTGTTTCCTCTTTTACTTCTCTCACACTGGCCTTAAAAATACTTTCGCCAACTTCAATGTGCCCACCTGGAAACTTCCATTTATTTTTCCATTTTGGATCTTTAACAAATAAGAGTCTTTTTTTCTTATCAAAAACCATTACTGAGACTACAGGCTCTATCCCTCTAGAAAATTTCTTCATAAGATTATATAATAAAATACTAAACTTTTAGCACCTATTAATAATTAAGCAACTAAAACTATAAACTTTATCCACCGCATATTTATATAATACTATATTTTTGGTATAAAATATAGTATTTTTGATTAAAAATATTAACATCAATTTTTGACTTAGTAAATCTTTATCTATATAATAAGCATTATTATATAGATAATTAGCCGAAGTGGCGGAATTGGTAGACGCGCATGATTCAGGTTCATGTATCCGCAAGGATGTGGAGGTTCAAGTCCTCTCTTCGGTACCAAATAAAAACATCGCTAAGCTCGTCGGGGATTGGCGCAGTTGGCTAGCGCGCAGCATTCGGGATGCTGAGGTCGCCCGTTCAAGTCGGGTATCCCCGACCAAAAAATAGTTAATAATAAACCTGGTGGGGTGGCTGAGTGGTTGAAAGCGCTGGTCTCGAAAACCGGTAGTCGTGTCAAAACGACTCGTGGGTTCAAATCCCACCCCCATCGCCAAAATACATCTTCAAAATACTAAAACTAAAAAATAAAAATTATGATCCAATTAACTGAAAATTCATTAAAAAAATTGCTGCTTGTCCTGACTGTATATCTAAGCTCTCTTTTTGCCGCTAATACTTTGGGACTTAAAATAATACCATTTTTATTTGGTTCTCATATGTCAGCAGCTGTTTTTTCTTTTCCGATTGTTTTTCTTACTACCGATGTGGTTGGTGAAGTCTACGGTAAGCGCATTGCCAAATATTTTGTCCTGACTGGTTTTATTAGTACAGCTATTTTTATTGCTTATTCTTTTCTTTCACTGGCTATGCCTTGGTCAGCTGATGGCGAATGGGTCAGAGAAGGCTACAATCAAGTTTTTGGTATTTCCATACGTATTGCTATTGCCTCACTAGTTGCTTTCTTAATTGCTCAATATCAAGATGTTTTTTCTTTTTTCTTTTTTCGAGAAAAACTAAAAATAAAATTCTTCTGGCTTAGATCACTACTGTCCAACCTTTGGTCACAACTACTTGATTCAACTATATTTATGTTTATAGCTTTCTACGGAATTTACTCAAATTCTACTATGCTCAGTATTATCATTTCTTGGTGGCTATATAAAGTAGTCATGGGGCTTCTTTATACACCTTTATCTTATATAGGCATTTATCTACTACGCGGTAAAAATAAAGAGCAAATAACGACTGAAGTTAAAAACTAAATTTTATATTTTAAAAATCATCCAAACCTTACTCAAAGGCTGGATGATTTTATATTTGAATATTTATTTACTTTCTATTTTTAAAACTTTTTATCAAAAATAATATTGCCAATAATATTAATAGCCCAACAACAGCATAGACAATTATATTAGTAGAAAATTTTGAATTTGCTTTTAAGTTACTAATTTTTTCAAAACTATTATTTAAAATATCTATTTTTTTATTGGTATTTTTTTGCTCGTTAATTTCTAATGTGCTGGTTTCTAAATAATTTTCACTCGTCCTTTCATTGACTAATCCTTCGGCTACTACTGCCTCATTTTCCTGTCCAGAAATAGGATTGTATACATCAGCTGGTAATTCATCATCTAAATAACTAAAATCAAATTGCTGGTCAGACTGAATAAAAACCCCACTACTATCAAACTTTTGTCCAAGGGAATTGGTATATTCCCCATTTGGTAAATGACAATGCTTTTCATCTACTAACAGTCCAGAAACCTCACACTCTGATACACAAACATGACAATTATTTTCATCAAAATCAGAACCAGGATGGGCAAAAGCTGGTAGAGCCAGAAATAAGACTAAATAAATTAAATATTTCATAATTTTAATTTAGTATCCAAATACTATAATTTAAAAGTGTGGCGAAGCTTACCCAGAAAAAATAAGGCACCAAAAGCCAAGCAGCCTTTTTGTCAATTTCATAAAAACAGTAAATCAAGGCCGCTATCATAAGCCATAAGATAAAAATATCAAAAAAAGCCAGCTGAATATTTTTGGCACCAAAAAATATTATTGACCAAAGAGTGTTAAGAGCTAAATGCATAATAAAAAGCCAAAAAGCAAAACGGACATTTTTCTTTTTAAGATCTTTTCTCCAAATCAAAAATAAAGAAACTCCCATTAGTATATAAAGCCCTGTCCAAACTGGACCAAAGAGCCAATTGGGAGGATTAAAACTAGGTTTAAGTAAATTTGCATACCACCCACTTATAGCTGGCGTAGTAAACACAGAGCCAATAGTCCCCGCTCCCAAACAAAGCAACATGGAAATAATTAATTTTTTCATATTTATTTTTATACTTATATTTTACCTTATTTTGAATAAAAAATAAATGTTCTCAACTTAGACTAATTATATCACAAACACAGATGTTTTCTATCAAAATTTGCCGCTAGAGCGACATTGGTTTATAATAAAATATATGTTCCTCGCCCGACACAAAACCACCCCGCACCCTACAACTCTAGCACGGAGGCAAAGTCGTCAAACACTCAAACTTTGTACTCAAAGCCTCTAGGCCACTAGGTTTATTCGATTTCTCATCTCCGCAGAAATCGAGATTCCCCAGCCCCCTCACCCCCGGTAACCCAGTATCATACCCACCTGGTGAATACCTCATGAAGCTGATTGATCATCCAGGAGATCCCGAACTATTTTCGGGAAAACTACTGGTCTTGGTAGAAGAGCTGCCGAAAATAATCGGCATTTCCTGCTCGTATGCCATATTTATGGCCAATCAGACCTCACCCTATCTAGAATTGTGTGTGGAGCTTGCTCCCTTTAAATTGTCAGTGGTCACGGCTGACACTAGAAGCCAGGAGACATTTCCGGCCAACATTGAGCCCCCAGAGGCTCCAGAAGTTGCCACTGCTGGCTAAACCCCAAAGGGTGAGCCCCTGTCCACAAGACAGGGGCTTTCCATATTTTTTAAAATACGCTATACTAAAAAAAATCGCTTATGAATATACGATTGCGTAAAAAACCATTCCGCCCAGCCCCAGTTATATGGCTTTTATTTTTTAAAAAATTAATTCGCCGTAGCATCAATTAATATTCCCCCTTTGGGAATATTTTTTTGTGCTCAAAACTTGTCCTTTACATCAGGAGGAAACCCAAATGAGGTCATCGGAACAACTAGCCGCCGTGCTCAAACCGGCCGAAGATTTGGTTTTTGACCAAGCTTTTTCCGTCGAGGTAATTGACGAGAAAACTGGCTTGGTAGAAGCCACCATCACCATGGCCGCTGGCACCTACCTAGTCTACGACAACTTTGACCTAGCTCAAGCTGGAGTCATTAGACGTTTTGTCGAAGACCCCAACCCGAGCTACAACCATCTACTTCGGCTACCGGAAAGGAGCCTACCATGATTATTACTGTCAATCTGTTATTCCCTCTTTTTCTCAGAGATCTGCACCAAGCATTCGGTATTCCGCTTCACCTGCTCCCCGGCAAACAACGCTTCTTCAGAAGCCCACATCCTCGCTTCCCCAACACGCAATGCTATATTTGGGCAGACGGTGCCCGCTATGGACTAGAAGCTGGGCTGTCTGAAGCTTACCTGGTCACTCTCTGGGAGAATGGTCTGGAAGTTGATTGGACAGACTTTGGAGCTCCTTCTGAAAAAAGCTCGGCTCAAGCGGCCTGAGCAAATGAGAGAACGAGCGGTCAGCTCGTCGCCCCAAGCCCCTGACGCTACTCGTAGCGTCAGGGGTTAAAACTTTTTAACAAAACAAAATCCAGCCCCGAGCGTAGTCGAGGGGCTGGATTAGATAAAAAATAAATATAAAATTATTTCTTCTTCTGGCTATTTCTTCTTTTTAGTTTCTTTCTACGTCTTCTTTTGACTGAAAGTCTTTTATTTTTTAATTTTGTTCCCATGAATTTTTATTAATATAATAGAGAAAATATAGCAAATACTTGTGCTAATGTCAATCTCATATTTTAATTATTTAATGGTCGTCCTGCTGGGACTTGAACCCAGGACCCCCACTTTATAAGAGTGGTGCTCTAACCAGCTGAGCTACAGGACGTAGTATTTACCCGCCCTAGGCGGAAAACATAAATATTATAAACTACTTATAATATTTTGTGAAGCCAAGCGAAGCTAAACAAAATACCAATAAAATATTAAGCACCGTTTATTATTTGTAATTTTTGAGATATGTTATTTATAATCTGCTCGGTGCTGGCTTCTATATCCTTATTTATAGTCACTTTAGCTAAATGACGACTACCGCTAGCTCCCATATCTTTTATTAAATCTAAAGCATTAATATTAGAGATACTATAAACCCAGACTTCTGTAGAATAAATTTCCAATTGATAAAAAATAATAGCTACTTGAGCACCCGGAGTAGCCAGTATAAGATCTCGCATCATATCAGCAAAATCTTTTGGCAAATTATTCAACTCATCATAATTAATAAATGAGCTAATAACACTGCCTTGTTTTTTCAATCTAGATAATACCTTACCCCAGCTTTTCAAAGTACCAATGTCCTTGGTCCTATAGAGCCCTTCAATTATTTTCTCACGCTGTGCCCCTTTGATGAGTAACTGTGAAGCTAAATTTAAACTATCAGGCGTTACTTTTGGAGATTGAAAACTATTAGTAGCCAGTATCATGCCTGCCAAAAGACAAGTAGCTATCTCTTGATTAATATTAGCTTGCAAAATTTGATGTGACACTTCCGCTATAGAAGTAACACTTGGCTCTATTATATTAAGTTGTCCATAATTTTCATTTAGCACTGAAGTATCAATATTTAAAATTGGCTTACTATGAAAAAAATGTCTATTTTCAAAAAATATGCTACCCAAAGATTCTAGGCTATCAGCACCCAAAACAATAATCAAATCGTATTTATATTCTCCCCTGTCTGTTTTAACATCTTGAGAATTAAAAACACCATTATCTGGCACTATATCAATGAGTAATTGGTCACCGGAAATATCATAGCTAAACTGTTTGACTTTGGTTTGGGAAATATCCAATATAATTTTGAACTTATTTAAATTTCCCAAAGTCTTCAAAATATCTATATCCTTTGGTAAAAAATTGTACTCCAAAATATCACCAGCAAAACATAAATCTACCTTCTTTTTTTGCCCAGATAAAAAAATCTGCCAGGCCATAGCTGAACCCAGCACATCTAAATTAGGACTACTAGGTCCAGTGATGAGTACATTAGTGGCCAAATCCAAAATTTTATTCAATTCTTTAATTGGTAAATCCATTATTTTTATATTTTGACTATTTAATCTACACTAAATAGCCATTGCTTGTCAAGGCATCTAGCCCCAAATAGTTGACTTTTTTGACAATTTTTAGTAAAGTAAGCACGAAATATAAAAAATTATTAGCCAGAATGCTATATTTATATACATTTGGCTACACCACTCGCTAGACATTTGAATATCTAAGGGCAATTAAATCTTAATTTCTAATAGCATGAATGTAAGCACTCTAGCTCGACAACTTAAAGTGACTGTTAATGAATTACTAGAAAAGCTCCCTGAGCTAGGATTTGATATTGGGGCTAGAGCCATCAAAGTTGATGATAAATTGGTCCCAAAAATAACCGCCGCCTGGAAAAAATCTGCCAAAAAAGAAAGTTTCCAAAAAGAATTATCAAAAATAGAAGAACGCGGTAAAGAAGATATAAATAAAAAAGATCTCAAAGTAACTAAAGAAGTATCTATTGCTGACACTATAGTAGTTAAGGATTTTGCTGAAGCCATGAGACTGCCAGTCGCCAAACTAATGGGCGAATTAATGAAAAATGGTATTATGGTTTCTCTTAATGAGAGAATAGATTTTGATACCGCTACTATTATTGCTGAAGATTTGGGATTTAAGGTAATTAAATCTGATAAAGAGATTCTAGAAGAACAAAGCAAGCGAGCTAAATTGGCTAAGCTTCTATCCGAAAGAACCACTATTGATATCAAAGCTCCAGTCGTAGTAGTAATGGGTCATGTTGACCACGGTAAAACAAAACTATTAGATGCTATTCGAGAAACAAATGTTGTGGATCAAGAAGCTGGCGGTATTACCCAGCACATTGGGGCTTATCAAGTTATCAAAAAAAATAGACCTATTACTTTCTTGGATACTCCTGGTCACGAGGCTTTCAAAGCCATGCGCAGTCGTGGTGGACAAATTGCTGATGTAGCTGTGCTAGTAGTAGCAGCTGATGACGGCTTGCAACCGCAAACATTAGAAAGTATTTCTGTTATTCAAAAAGAAAAATTACCTTTTGTAGTAGCTATAAACAAAATTGATAAAGAAGAGGCTGATGTTGATAGAGTCAAACAAGAATTATCCGAAATAAACCTCATACCAGAAGATTGGGGTGGTAAAACTATTTGTCAGCCTATCTCTGCCAAATTCAAAACAAACATTCCCGAACTATTAGACACTATACTACTAATAGCTGATATGGAAGAATTAAAATCTGACGCTTCGGGAGCAGCAGTCGGCACAATTATTGAATCACATATAGACAAAAGTGCTGGCCCAGTGGCCACTGTCTTGGTTCAAGCTGGTGCCCTAAAAATGGGTGATATGTTTTGTGTGGGTAATGTGGCTGGCAAAATAAAAATCATGGAAAATTGGCTTGGTGTTGCTATTCAAAGCGCTGGTCCTGCTATGCCTGTTAAAATATTAGGTCTGAAAGAATTACCAAATGTCGGAGAAATACTAGAGGTTATTACTGATAAAAAAGAATTTAAAATTCGTCTCAAACAAATGAGCTCTCAGAGTAAAGCCATGCGTACATCTTCTAGCTTTAATAAAAATGGCAATAATGGTGATGAAGACAAGGCCGGTATTATCAATCTAAATCTAATTATCAAATCTGATGTTTTAGGTTCAGCTGAGGCGATTGAAGAATCATTATCAAAAATAAAAGTAGCCGACACTTGCATTAAAATACTCAAAAAAGGCTTGGGTCAAATTACTGAAGATGACATCTCCAACGCTGAAGCTACTAGTGCTATTATTATCGGGTTTCATATCAAAGAAAATAAAAATATCAACTCCCTAGCTAGTGAAAAACATGTTACTGTCCTCTATTTTGATATTATCTATAAATTGCTGGAAGAAGTAGAAAAGATTTTGACTAGCATCAAAGGCAAAAAAATGATTCACAAGTTTTTGGGTAAACTGGAAGTATTAGCCATATTTAAATCTACCAAAAAATCTATGATTATTGGTGGTAAAGTGACTGAAGGAAAAATTACTAAAGCTAGTAAAATAAAAGTTTTAAAAAATGACCAAGTAGAAACTATTGGTGAATTATTGAGTTTGCAAGCAGCCAAGGAAAATGTCACGGAAGTAGTCAAAGGTAATGAGACTGGTTTAGAATATCAAGGCGAACCAATAATAGAAGTGGGAGATACCTTAGAATTTTTTGAAGAAATATATGAATAGACCAGATACCAATCACTTAGCTTCACCTGGGATACCACGAGGTAGGCGCAGTCAGCAAGTAGCCGAACTCTTGCGCACTGAAATAAATAAAATAATTATTAGAGATTTTGAACCGCCCATCGGCATGCTGATTAGCGTCTCGGAAGTGACCATTTCAGATGATCTTAAAAATGCCACTGCTTACGTCAGTATCATTCCTCAAAATAAAATTGGTAGCGGTCTAGAAGCTATCAAAAAATTCTCTGGCCATACTCAAAAAATATTGGCCAAACATCTAAGTATGCATGCCACTCCTAGGATTAGCTGGCAACTAGATGAAAGAGACCTTAAATATAGTGCTATAGATGACGCCCTAAAACAATAAAAGCCCTCCCTAGGAGGGTCTTTTTATTTTACCAGTCACAGTCCAAAACCATTGGATTGACTAAAATATCTTTTTGGGATATATTATCTGGCTATGGAAAATCACAAAACCATCAGTGAAAATATTAAACAGGAGTTAGACAAAGCCAAAAATATTTTGCTAATTTCTCATCAAAAACCCGATGGTGATACTCTGGGGTCAAACTTGGCTTTGCTTTCTTATCTTAAAGAAAAGAATAAAAATGTAAGCAGTTTTTGTTTACACCCTATACCAAACACCTTTAAATTTTTACCAAATATATACCTCGTCACAGACGAACATAAACTATTTAGCTATAGCTATGACTTAGTTATTACTTTGGATTGTGCTAATTTAGAATATGCTGGCGTAGACAAACTTGTTACTGCTCTACCAGCTACTTATAAACTAATTAATATAGACCACCATATCACTAACCCCAATTTTGGTGATATTAATCTAGTCATACCAGAAGCATCATCAACTGCCGAAGTATTATATAGGTTATTTAGAGATTGGCAGATTAATTGGAATAGCGATATAGCTACTAGCCTTAGTTGCGGTATGATTACCGATACAGATGGTTTCAAAAATGGGGCTACTAGCTACCAGTGCCTTTATGCTGCCTCCGAGATGATTAGACAAGGCGCCAAGCCACATAATATTATAAAGCATGCTCTCAACAATACCAACATTGATAATTTGCGTATTTGGGGCCGAGCTTTAGAAAGATTGAGAAAATCCAATACCCATGATATTGTCTATACTTGGATTGATCAAAATGATTTTAAACAGTGTCAAGTAAATGAAAGCTCGACTGAAGGGATCATAAACTTTTTGCATGTCTTAAAAAATGCTAAGATAATAATGGTCCTAACTGAGATGAAAAATGACACTATCAAAGTCTCACTGCGCACTACTACTGATATAGACCTGACCAAACTAGCCGGTATTTTTGGTGGGGGCGGACACAAAAAAGCCGCTGGCTTCTCCTTGCCAGGTAGACTAGTTTATGATAATAATAAATTAAGAATAGAATAATAATTCTTCATAATATAACAACTATATGCTTATACCAACCGTCATAGAAAAAGTCCCTGGTGGAGAAAGAGCTTACGATATTTATTCTCGTTTGCTCAAAGATAGAATTTTATTTTTAGGTGACCCCATAGATGATAGAATCGCCAATTTAGTAATTGCCCAACTGCTTTTTCTAGACGCCCAAGACAATAAAAAACCAATTAAGCTATATATCAACTGTCCAGGTGGCTCAGTCACTGATGGTCTAGCTATTTATGACACTATGCAATACATCAAGAGTCCTGTTTCTACTATCTGTGTTGGTCTGTCAGCTTCTATGGCTGCTGTACTTTTAGCTGGTGGAGCAGCTGGACAAAGATTTGCTTTACCAAATTCTGAAATCCTGATTCATCAAGTAATGGGCGGAGCCAGTGGTCAAGCATCAGATATCAAAATTAAAGCTGAACAAATTTTAAAGCTAAAAGATAGACTAAATAAAATCCTACAAAAACATACTGGGCAAAAATTAAATAAAATTGAAAAAGATACTGATAGAGACTATTATATGACTGCTTTAGAAGCGCAAGAGTATGGATTAATAGACAAAATAATAAAATAAAGTATTTTTTCATACTTAGCAATGATAAAAATAAAAAAATTTATAAAATTATTTCAACTACTTAAATAAAAATCCAAAAAAATACTTTTCAATATTTAAAAAATGTGATAATATATTTTTCAAGGTGAGTATTGGGGTTCTTCAACCCTACTAAAACCACTTGCCACTGGACCATCAGCGTAGAACATCGATTGGTAGTTGAAAGACTCTAAAAGATGTCCTGCATCAAGCTGATGGTCTTTGATTTTGGCAAGATATAGCTGGTCTTGATTTTTATTAAGGTTTATGTTATTATCAGCAATGAGGATTATATAAAATACTATAAAATAAGGAAAAAATAGTAAAAATCCTCATGAAATTTAATAAAATTAATTTACTGTTTTGAACTTTATTGAAGTTTTATTGTAGAAAATCTATTTCTATTTCAAAATATTTCAAGGCCCCTAAGCCAAATGACTATCAAAAAAAATAATCTATATTTAGAAAACAAACTATCAGATTAGATAGCTTTTTTGCTTAGGTGCTATTCTCTAAAAAGAAAAAACAGTAAACTGGAAAGTTTATAAATAATGAATCCGTTTCAATTAATTATTGCCCTAATCATTGGTGCAGTTCTTGGTTTTATTATAAAAAAATTGTTTACCAGTCAAAGAGTAAACTCAGCTGAAAGAAAAGCTGAAACAATCTTGGCCAAGGCTAATCAAAAATCTAGCGATACTCTTTTGGAAGCAAAAGACAAAGCTATTAAGATTATTGAAGAAGCTAAAGTAGAAGAAAAAGAACGCCGCCAAAGTTTACAAGACTTGGAAAACAGATTGACCAAGAGAGAAAGTCTTTTTGACCAAAAATTAATGGAGCTAGAAGAAGATAAACAAAAAATATCTAACTCCAAAAAACAATTAGAAAAAAACAAAGCTGAGATAAATGACATTCGTAAACAGCAACTAGAAAAATTAGAAAAAGTTGCCAACCTTAGTCAAGAGGAAGCTAAAGAGGTCTTAATGAAAAATACCGAAGCTCGCATCAAAGATGAGTTGCTTCATCGTATGCGTAAATTAGAAGAGCAAGGTACAGAAGAATTAGAAGCCAAAGCTAGAGATATGCTAAGTGGCGTAATAGAAAGATGTGCTGCTCCTCATACTGTCGAGACCACTACTACCTCTGTCTCCCTACCAAATGAAGAAATGAAAGGTAGAATCATTGGTCGTGAAGGAAGAAACATCAAAGCCATAGAACAAGCTACTGGTGTAGAAATTATCATTGATGATACACCAGAGACTATCTTGATTTCCGCTTTCAACCCTGTACGCCGTCAGCTAGCTAAACGCACTTTAGAAAAACTAATGGTAGATGGTCGTATCCATCCAGGTAGAATAGAAGAAACAGTCGCTGCCGCTAAAAAAGAATTGGCTTTAGATATCAAAAAAGCTGGTGAAGAAGCTGCTTATAAAGCTGGTATAGTCGGCTTAGATAACAAATTATTACAAATTTTGGGTCGTCTAAAATATAGAACTAGCTATGGTCAAAACCAATTACAGCACGCTCTGGAAGTATCTCATTTAGCTGGTCTTTTAGCCTCTGAGTTAAAAGCCGATGTCGGCGTTTGTAAAAAAGGTGGTCTACTTCATGATATTGGTAAAGCCTTAGATCATGAGATTAAGGGATCTCATCCAGAAATTGGCTATGACTTAATGAAAAAATTTGGTCTGCCAGAAGAAGTAGCTTATATGTCTACCGCCCATCATGAAAATCATCCTACTACATTAGAAGGTGTGATAGTAAAAATAGCTGACGCTATATCCGGTTCACGTCCTGGTGCTCGTCGTGATTCTTTTGAAGAATATATTCAACGTTTGACTGAGTTAGAAGATACTGCCAAATCATTTGAGGGTGTAGAAAAAGCCTATGCTATTCAAGCTGGTAGAGAAATCAGAGTCTTTGTTTCTCCAGATAAAATAGACGACTACGCTAGTGAAAAATTAGCTAGAGATATAGCCAATAAAATAGAAACTGATCTCAAATATCCAGGTGAAATTAGAGTAACAATTATTAGAGAAAAGAGAATAACTGAATATGCCAGGTAAAACTAAAATATTATTTTTTGGAGACATCTCTGGCACTTTAGGTAGACAAGGTGTCAAAACTATGGCTCCTGTTTGGAAAAAGAAATATCAGGTAGATATTATTATTGCTAATGTCGAAAATCTGGCCCACAATAAAGGTGTGACTTTAAAAACTATGGCTGAAATGGCCGAAGCTGGTGTAGAAATATTTACTGGTGGTAATCATATTTGGAAAAAATATGAAATAGATAAATTGGCTCAAGAAACCGATTACAAAATAGCCGCTCCAGCCAATGATAGTCGCTGCCCAGCTAAATACATGTTTCAAGTCACCGATGTCTGTGGCACAAAATTGGCTGTGATAAATCTCAATGGTCAGACTTTTATGGACAATGAGACTACCTTGAGTAATCCTTTTATCAAAATAGACAAACTGCTCAGTCAGATTCCCAAAAATACTAATATTATAGTGGACATGCATGCTGAAGCTACTAGCGATAAAAGAGCTTTAGGACTTTATTTAGACGGTCGAGTAGCAGTAGTAGTTGGCACTCACACTCATATTCCTACGGCTGATGCTCAAATTTTGGCTAATGGTACTGGCTATATCACAGATATTGGTATGGTTGGAGCATACCCATCAGTTCTAGGTATTAAACAAGAAATAATTATAGAAAAATTTTTGAGTGAGACCAGTATTAGACATGATTTGCCAACATCTGGTCAAATTGAAATAAATGCAGTATTATTAGAAATAGATAATGCTAATCATAAAACTACTGATATCAAACTACTAAGAGAAATAATTTCTGCCCCAAACAAAATAGACTAAGACAAAAAATTAATCAATAAATATATGAACAAAGCTCAGCTCATAGAAACAATTGCCATCAAAGCTGGCATTAGCAAAAAAGAGACTGGGGACGTACTCCAAGCTTTTGAAAACTTGGTTATTGAAAGATTAAAAAGTGGTAAGGAAGTAACTTTAACTGGTTTTGGTACTTTCTCAGCTAGAGAAAGACATGCTCGCATGGGTGTTAATCCTAGGGACCCAAAAGAAAGAATAGAAATACCTAGGGTAATAGTACCAAAATTTAAAGCTGGAAAAACTTTAAAAGACTCTCTAAAAAAATAAGCCCCCATGGAACTAAAATTAAACGACATCAGAAAAGATCCACGGATCAACTCTTTTATAGATCAAACGGATAGTTACCTCCGTGCTTTGTCTTATACAGACCACGGTCGCCGTCATTTGGATATTGTCAGTGACCGCTCAAAAATGCTAGCCGCTAAAATTGGTCTAAATACCAAAGACCAAGAAATAGCTGCCATCTCTGGTTGGTGCCATGATATGGGAAATTTTTTAGGTCGCACTCAACACCATTATTGGGGTGCTATGCTTTTTTCACAATGCTATATCAATCAAGCTAATCCTGACCAAGTATCTAGAATACTACAGGCTATAGTCTCACACGACAAAGATGATTTGAAGATAGTAGATAAAGTAACAGCTTGCCTGATAATAGCCGACAAATCTGATGTACACCGCAGTAGAGTTTTAAATAAAAATCTAGTGGATATAAAAAATGATATTCATGATAGAGTAAATTATGCCGTCACCAAAAATCATCTGGGTATTGATAAACAAAAAAAGACTATTACCTTGTCTTTGACTCTTGATACCAAATTTACTAGCATCTTAGATTATTTTTCTATTTTTGTAGAACGTATGAGTTATTGTCAAAAAGCCGCCAGCTATTTAAAATATGAATTTCACCTAAATATAAATAATACCAAGCTCGCTTAATCATTATATAAAACTAAAACATTCTTGGGTCCAGTCGCACTGGACTTTTTTGTATCCCAATCAAAAATAGAGTCCATCATATTTTGAGAGCTATAAACAAAATCCTCCCCTCTCCTAGTGCCTGGATCATTAGTAATAAAATTATTATCAACATAACCCTTGATAACTAACATATGATAATCAGGCCCGTCACCGCTAAAAAATGGATTAGCCAATTTGTGACCATCAGCTGGCACTATTATCGGTCGACCTTCATTTAAAAAATCTTTCAATTGTGAAACAGTCACATTTTCTACCACTTCTACTCTATAATCATAAAAAAGTCTGATGTACTCTGCCAATTTAGCTATTGGTAAATTATGGTGCCCACCCCAATTTTCTTCCTGCCAAGAGACCATAGATGATAATATAGTTTCTACTGCTTCTTGACTAGGCATTTTTTTGGCTTGATAATAATAATCAACCATCAACAGACTAGCTTCTTCACAAGCATCTTGATAAGGCTGATCCCAATTTCCTGTTGGTGCTTGTGAAGTAAAAGGCAAGGCTAGATTAATAGCCTGAGGCTCTCCAGGAGTTTCTAATGGCTTGATAATCTCTACCGGCTCTTCTATAACTTGCTTAATTTCCTCCCTTGGTTTTTCAGCTACTACTATCTCCTCTTCCAAAATTAGATCTTCATTGGTATTTTGACTAACAAAGTCTTGATGCTCTTTAGCTGGTGGCAAATCTACTTTTATCAGTTCTGGTTTTTGATTTTTGTAAATCCAGAAACCAAACAAAACAACAATTATTATAATTACTGAAATATATTTCCCCAATTCACTAGAAATTATTTTTTTTATTTTACTGCTCATATAATAGAATGCCTATCTAATATTTATAATTTTATTAACATCAATTAATATTAATTTTTTAAAAGAGATTAATAATATTATATTAACATAGATACAAATATCTACCTAGACCCTTCATTGACAAATAATTAAATTATTATTATAATGCCCAATTATCCCTTCGCTGTTCACTCACTTGTTCATAGGCTCAAACCAAGGAAACCAAACATGCAGTTTTGGCTTTTGGCTCCAGTGGGAGCCATCAACATGCTAGCCTGGTACTTAATCATCAGGCATGATGGCAAAATCACCCGTTCCAACGAAGTCCCTTTTGCTGTGATTGGTGGAGTTCTGAGTGCCAGCGCTATAGTGTTCTTTCTCATTGCCCTAGTCAAATTGGGCCTCAACTCTTGGGAGCGTAGTTCCTCTATTGATAACTACGCTTATGCCAGCGCTATGGCAGGAGTAGTCTCTACCGCTTTACTAGCTAGACCATTTGTCTATGAGTTTCGGCATCGCCGTGACTCTATTGCCCCTGCTAATATATTGAAGTTTCAGTTCAAAAAGACTAGCCCCCAAGCATCACAAGATCCCCCAGACGACTCTCCCACAGCAGCTTAGCTGCTTAGAGCTCACCGGCTTAACGAAAGGTATTCGCCATGGATCGCTTCCTGCTCTTTTGGCTCGGCATCGAGTTACTGGTCGACTACGACCGAGTCAACTTCGGCGCCGGCATCACCATGGATGGTATCTCCCTCGATGGAGGTGAAACCTGGTACTTGTGCTACCAGGGGGACATCTACCCTGAGGAAGACTTCATCCTCGGACTGCACGTCTACAACAGCCTGGGCGGTTGTAGCGCCGCGGGACTCGCCTGAGTCCCGCGGCATTTTTTTTGATCAAAAAGAAGAAGGACCGGCGTGTGCCAGTCCCCTACCTGCATGTCCAAAAGGCTAGAAGCCTTCTGGAAAAGTGGTCGTTACTCCTGTCACAGACAATTGATTGGCTGCTTCATTCATGAAGGTCAGCATAGTGGTAAGCAATGTTACCGCTAAATCAAAGAGTCCGGGAGTAAACATCTTGAACAGTATCAACATAAATATGAGATTGAAAAATCCGTAGAGAGCACGAAACATATGGTTGTTGATTAGACTGCAAGGCCTAAGGAGAATAATTCTGAGAACGATCGACTATTCGTCCATAGACACAAGCAGTGTCCAAGTTATTCTCTTCAGGACACTAGATAAGATAGCTCCCACCTAGAGTCCTGAAGAGAATTTTATTTAAAGAACTGCTTACACTTACCTTGTATCACAAAAAACAAAAAAAGTCAACCCAGCTACCCTAGGAGGACTAAATCAATACTACCTAAACTAATCAAATATTTTGGCTCTATATTGCAAGGCTTCCAAGATATGTTCATCTTCTATATTTTCTTTCAGCTCCAAATCAGCAATAGTCCTAGCTACTTTTAAAATCTTAAAATAAGCTCTAGCGGAAAGACCCAAATTTTTACTAGCCTGAGTTAATATTAAACGACTAGAATCTCTTAGCTGACATATTTTGTTTATCAACTTATTATCTATATCCGAATTTAATCTAAAATCATAAGTTTCAAACCTTTGTTGTTGAATCTGTCGAGCTTTTTTTACTCGCTGGCAAATATTAGCTGATGATTCTATATCAAAATTATTAGCTATCAAATCCTGACTATCCACCTTATCTAGTAAAAGATGCAAATCTATCCTGTCTAGGACTGGCCCTGATAATCTTTTCTGATATCTTTTAATATCTATAGAACTACACTGACAAATTTTATCTTTATCAGTCAAAAATCCACAAGGGCAAGGATTGGCTGTAGCTAGTAGTATAAAATTAGCTGGAAAATTCAAACTGCTTTTTATTCTAGAGACAGTTATTAGCTTATCTTCCAAAGGCTGACGCAAGGCTTCTAATACTGGACGAGGAAATTCTAGTATCTCATCCAAAAACAAAACATTATTATGAGCCAAAGATATTTCTCCTGGTCGCGACCATGAACCGCCACCAATGATAGCTGATACCGAAGCCGAATGATGAGGGCTTCTCATAATACGGCTAGTGATAAGTGGTCTATCTTCAGATAAAAGACCAGCTAAACTATAAATCTTACTAGTCTCCAAAGCTTCTAAAGGACTTGGTTCAGGTAAAATAGACAAAAATGCTTTAGCTAAAAGTGTCTTCCCGGCTCCTGGTGGTCCCACCATCAAGACATTGTGTCCACCTGAGGCAGCTATTTCTAAAACCCGCTTAGCTTGAATTTGTCCTTTAATGTCAGACATATCAATAGCGCTCTTAGCTGGACTAGCTACAAAATTGCCAACTGGAATGGGTCTAATTTGTTTTTTATTTTCCAAATGTTCTACTAGCTCTTTTAAATTTTTTACTGGTAAGACTGCGATGCCTTCTACTACACTAGCTTCTTTGGCATTAGCTTTTGGCAAAAATACTTCTGCAAAACCAAGTTTTTTTAAAGAGGCCACCATGACTAAAACACCTGGGATTGCTTTTAAATCACCATTTAAAGATAGTTCACCAATAAAAGCTGCACGATTATTTATCTCTGGCAAAAATTTACTAGCAATTAATATAGCCACCGCAATTGGCAAATCATAGGCCCCGCCCTCTTTTTTGATTTGAGCTGGTGCTAAATTAATAACCACTTTTTGTCGAGGAAATCTAAAACCACTATTTTCAATGGCTGCCCAAACTCTTTCCTTGGCTTCTGAAACAGCGGTATCTGGTAGACCGACTATAATAATTTTGGGTAGATGCCTACTGAGATTAGCTTCTAATTCTACTAAAACACCACTTAAGCCATAAGGCGCAATGCTATAAACTTTTTTCATAATCTAAACTAAAAAATCACTTTTTCTTCCCGAGAAAAGCGACTTTAAATATATGTATTAATTTTAGCCCCCGCAAAAATCTATACAAAAACTAAGTGTGCCTGCTCCAAAAAGGAGCCACTTCAAAACCGCTTTTCTCGGTTGGCTATATCTTAGAAAATTAAAAAAAATATGTCAAGTGATTTTTGATTTTTTAAAAAACCAAGAAAACCATAAGACCCAAACTACGCCTAAAGATATATATATGTCTGATAAATTTAAAACTGTAAAATATGGCACACTTATAAAATCAATCACCCCACCATACTTTATCCTATCCATAAAATTACTAATTGCTCCGATGATTATTAGCCCCCAAGGCCAAATTAGTATACTGCTGTTGTCAAAATCTTTTTTCCAAAAGTAAAATAATAAGACTAAAATTAATACTACCAAAGGATAAAGGAACAAATAAATCACTGGTAATGAAAAAGCCACACCAGTATTAATATGCAAATCAAAAAAACCACCACCAAAATCTGGTAATGGATTTTTTAAAATATAGATCTTAGTAAATCTATCTAGAATAAAAAATGACAGGATAATAAAAAAATATTTTTTCATTTACAATGACTTTTCTTTACACTTCATGCAAGCAGTAGCTGAAGGAAAAGCATTTAAACGCTCTGGAGCAATAGGATTCTGACATTTTTCACAAATACCATAAGTCCCATCTTCTATTTTTTTTAAAGCTCTATTAACATTGTAAAGAGATACTTCTAATGTCTTTTCCATTGATAAATTTTTCTCAAACATCGCTACTTCAGCCGCATTTTCATCGTCTTTTTCACCTAAATCAATAAACTTAGCATCATAATCATTTTCCGCTATTTGATCAGCTGAACTATTCAATTCTTTTTTCAACTCTTCTCTTCTTTTTTCTAAAGCTACTTTTCTTTCTTCCACAAATTTTGCATTCATTTTCATAGATTTATTGATTAAAATCTTAGCTAAAATACCCCTATATATTAACAAAAAAAACCTAACAAATCAAGGTTTCTAAGACAAACTGAAAAGGCGCAATTCCGTGGCCCTCAACTGTTGTTTTGTGGCTGGATGGTGCGCCTTTGGCGCTTTAGCAAACTGATTTGCTTAACTTTTTTGTAAGTCGAATTGACAAATACTTTTTTGCAAAAGCGTTATTGTGATGCTCATCTTGACTCAGAGCTACTCATTTTACCGTGCTATGGAACTGATCTCCTTCACACGAAGGAACTGCGCACTACTAGTAATGCTCAATTCCTTCGTGTAAAAAGGATAGTCCTTTTTATGTTTTTGTTTTTGTTTTACTACTTGGAAATAGTCAAGGTATTTCCGATTTTTATAATAGAACAGTAAAATGAAAAGGTTTAGACACTATATTTTAATTTAATATCCAATCCTTTTGATTATTATTAAGGTGCTACTTATTAACATACTAAGTATATCATATAACAAGCCTTATGTCAATTCACAATATTAGCTAACTTTAGCTAAAAAAATAATATATTAGAATATAATTTGACAGAAAAGAAAAGAATAACTCAAATATATTAACAAATTATCCACAGGCTCTCAAATAAAGCTAAAAACAAATATTTAAGCCGCTTACAGTACCTGTAGTATAAGAAAGGGCTTTTAAACTGCTTATATTATTAGTCAATAAATAGTCCTTAATCACACCAGTTGGAATATCTGAAGAGTTTAAAGATACAAAATCCCCCACTGTAGCTTCTTGATCTAAACAATCAGATAAAAAATCCTTTAAATAATGCCTAGCCAGTGTTAATTCTTCGATTAAATCCTTTTTATTGGATAAATAGTGCTGGTCGCCAATATCAAAAATAAATAATTGATCCATTTGTAACACTTTTTGACCATTTATTTGATGTTCTATGACAGCTTGCTCATCTGAAGCCACTAATTCTGTATAAGCCGTGCCATCAGATAAGACTTTAGCTACTTCTTTTACTTTAAAAGTCTTCATGAAGTCTAAGATACTATCTTGCCAAGTCTTATCACTAGCCAAAATCCATCCGTCACTCTTTTGCCAAATCATACTATCACTTAAAATTCTGTTTTTTATCACTTCAGTCGACAAATTATAATAAGGCAAGGAATCAAAAAGTGTCCTGAGTAAATTGTTACTAATATTTTCCGCCATTTCATCTGACAAAATACTATTAAAAGCCAAAACTGAATCAAATTTTTCAGGTGTTAAAAAATATTTAATATCCCTAAGGTCTGAATTTCTTTTTTCTAACAAACTAAGCCTATTTTTTCCAGCTGGCAACTTCTGTAAATTTAATAAAACATCCTCACCTATAAAAATTGGTTCTACAATAGTTGCTAAGCTGTTTAAAAATTCTGGCGCTTGATTTTTTTGCCAATAAATACTAATTCCTTGCGAAAAATATTGTTGTGTCTCTTGATTAGCTGCTAAATCAAAAGCTAGCTCCCCTTTAGTGATGACTAAGATATTTTTTTCTGGACTAGAAGCTTTAAATTCAGAATTTTTCTTGGCAAAATTATCCAAAAATGATTTTGGTAGTCTAGAAAATTTTAATAAATAGCTATCCTGTGTGGTATCACCAATGGTCTGAAACCACAACACTTCCTGTAGATTCAAAAAGTCTCCTGCTAATAGTTTTTCTAGTTCTATTGTTTTAGTATCGACAATCTCTTGAGCAAAAAATGCTTGGCTGAGTTCTTTTTTGCTTGTAAAATGGTAATAAAAAGAAACATTAGCTGGTAAATAAGTCAGTAAATGCTGCTTTTGCTTAGTGGGCCAGAAAACAATGACAGACATTATTAAAACTACTAAAACAACTGTGCTAACAATAATCTTATTGTCTATTTTCTGCTCTTTTTTTTGTACTAGTTTTAGAAAATCCACAGAATAATTTTTTTACCCTGTTAAATACCAAAGCCGACTAGCTCGCTAGCGAGCTAGTCGGCTAAAAATTATTTCTTAAAAAATTTTGGTCGTCTAGGACGGTCTTGATCTCTTGGTTCTTCTTTAAAACCAAGAGGCTTTGGTAATAATTCCTTCATAGATAAACTAACTCTATTTTTTTCTTTATCTACTTCTACTACTTTTACTTTTACTACGTCTCCGACCTTTACTTTATCGGAAACTTTATTGACTCTTTCATGAGCAATTTGAGAAATATGAACCATGCCGTCTTTGCCTGGTAAAAGTTCTACAATAGCACCAATCTCTGTGCCTTTATTTCTATCCGTTACTATATTTAAAACTTTACCTTCATAAATTTCACCTGGCATTATTTCTTTGACTATATTTTCAATCCAAGTTTTGGCTTTTTTGGCTCCCTCACCATCGGTAGAGGTAATCATCACCAAACCATCTTGCTCAATATCAATACTAACCCCACAAGCGGCAATAATTTCATTGATTATTTTACCGCCAGAGCCAATCACGTCTCTTATTTTTTCTGGATCAATGTGCATAGTAGTAATACGAGGTGCGTATGGAGAAAGATCTGGGCGAACCTGCGCAATAGCTTTTTTCATAACATCTAAAATCTGCTCTCGAGCAACTTTGGCTTTGGTTAAAGCCTCTCCTACTACTTGGTAGCTAATACCACCCAATTTTATATCTAGTTGGATAGCAGTAATACCATCTCTAGTACCAGCTATTTTAAAATCCATATGTCCAGCGTGATCTTCAATGCCTTGGATATCAGTCAAAATTTGATAATTAGCTTTATTATTGTCATCTACTACCAAACCCATAGCAATACCAGCGACTGGTTTGGAAATAGGCACGCCCGCATCCATTAGTGATAGTGTTGACCCACAAATAGAGGCCTGAGATGATGAACCATTAGAACCCATCACTTCTGAAACTACTCGAATAGTATAAGGAAAATCTTCGTCTTTTGGTAAAACCGGCAATAAGGCTTTTTCAGCTAAAGCTCCATGACCAATTTCTCTACGTCCCGGACCACGGAGTGGTTTGACTTCTCCCACTGAATAACCAGGGAAATTATAATGGTGCATATACTTCTTGGTACCAGACTCTTCCATGGTATCTAAAGTCAATTCATCTCCTGGAGAGCCTAAAGTAACTACTGATAGCACTTGAGTTTCACCACGAGAAAATAAACCACTGCCATGAGTACGTGGTAATAGACCGACTTCGGCTTCTAAAGATCTTATCTCATCAAATTTTCTCTGATCAGGACGTTGTTTGTCTTGTAGTACCAATTTTTTGAAAGCTTTAACTAAGGCTTCATCAATCATAGCTATGCCCATAGCTCTCATATCTTTGGAAACTTCGTTATCTTCTTTGAGTACCTCATTTACTTTTTCAGTAATCTCTTCAATTGAGGCTTTCATTTTTGATTTGTCTGGGTGAAAACAATTGTTTAAATTATTTTTAGCCAAAACTTCTTCTACTTTGGTCCTAACTAAATCTATAGTGGCTTGTTTTTCTTGATTTACTTCGTTGTCTATTTTTTTAACACCAGCTTTTTTAATTATTTCTTCAACAAAATCAATAACCTTACTAATATGCTTGCCAGCAAACTTAATAGCCTCAAACATATCAGCTTCCAAGACTTCTTTGGCGCCAGCTTCAATCATAATAACTTCTTCTTTTGAACCTGATACAAAAAGATCTAAATCACTCTTAACTTTAGCCTCCACTGTGGGATTGATAACTAACTGACCTTCTACTCGGCCGATTTGTACACCAGCTAGTGGCCCAGCCCAAGGTATATGAGAAATTCCTATTGCAATGGAAGTAGCAATCATGCTAGGAAAAGTTGGATCATTGATACCATCATATGACAAAACAGTCACTACCACCTGCATATCATTTCTAGAACTTTCACTAAATAATGGTCTAATAGAGCGATCAATTAAACGTCCAGTCAATATGGCATCGTCTGTGGCCCGACCTTCTCGTTTGATAAATCTAGAACCTTTGATTTTACCAGCGGCATACATCTTTTCTTCATAATCAACCATCAGTGGGAAATAATCTACTCCCTCTCTGGCTTTGTCAGAACTGACTACTGTGGCCAAAACTACTGTTTCCCCATAAGTAACAGTACAAGCTCCATGAGCTTGCTTGGCTAGTTTGCCTATTTCTACTTTTAATTCACGACCAGCGACTTCTGTACTAAATTGTTTGATACTCATACCTTAACTCCTTTCAAAATTGTCGTCGAGCTGATATGGCAAATCCCAGATTATTAGCTAACTAGTAATCTAATACTTACCTACCAACCCTCGACTGTTAATTATTCTTATTTATTATAATATATCTTACTAATAAACCCCGAACCGGAGCTTCTAGTCGCCAAAGGCGGACAAGAGAGCAGATGATTCGGGGTTTTATAATTTTCTATTCCTCTATTTCTTCTTCCAACTCTTCTTCAGCAGCAATTTCTATTGGTTCTTCTAAATCCAATCTTTCTTTTTTGGAAATCTTTAATTTCAATATCTTGACTAACTTTAAAAATCTTTTTTCATCTTCTCTCTCTAAATAGCGTAGTAATTTGTGGCGCAGTGAAACCTTGGCCAACAGTCCACGTCTAGAAGAAAAGTCTTTCTTATGCTCACGAAGATGCTTGGTTAGTTCTTTGACCTCTTCGCTTAAGATGGCTATTTGCACTTCAGATGAACCGGTATCATTTTTGTGCGTTTTGAATTTTTCAATAATTCGTTGCTTCTTTTTTTTGTCTAACATATTTTGTCCTTTCTACCCCTAATCTGAGCCAAGCCTCAATTAGACTAATGTCAGGCTAAGCCAAGAATTGGGAAATTAATTATTTATCTGCTTAGCTTTGATTTAAAAAATTACCAAAGTTTAGCTAGAATGCGAAATTATACTAACATTTTATAGCCCAAAAGTCAACTATAGTATTTTAACATATATTAGCTATTGACAAAATTACATACAAATGTTAATATATTTTCCCTGTTCATTCACCGCATGGATTTTCCATGCATTTGTCAGATGACCGTTTGGAAGGAGCTTTTATGGTAATCAGCTGCTACAACTGCGACCATAGACTCAGCAACGTGCGGGCGGGCGAGACCGTCGAGTGTCGCAATTGTGGAGCCTGGAACACTGCTCCCAACGATCGCGGGAGAGACAACGCCTTCAACGACGGAATGTCCACGCCTTTCGATGGCGTCATCAAAAGCGCCAACAAGATCCTCGACAGGTTCGGCATCTAGGGCTCATGCCCCACTCCCATCGGGACCCAAGGAGTGTATAAATAAGGGTCCTAATTTTTTTATTTTTAATTTTGTGTCGTTTTATGTTAAAATAAAGACATGACTAATTATAAAAAATACTTAAAATCTAATAAGCTTAAAGTTTCCACTATTAAAAACTACCTTTGGCATGTGAAACAATTTTTAGAATGGCTAGAAAATGAAAAGCTGACTGAAAAAATAATAAAAAAATATTTTGATTATTTGCTCAAAAAATATAAACGGGTAAATACTATAAATTTAAGACTTAAAATAATAAATAACTACCTAAAATTTAATAATAAAAAATTTTATTTTACTCTTCTATCAGCTGAAGATGCTAACATCAAAATACTAAGCGTAGAAGAACTAAAACAATTTTTAAATAAGCCCTTAAAGCAAGCAAACTTAATGGGACTAAGAGATAAAGCTTTGCTAGAGCTCCTCTACTCCTCTGGTCTTAAAGTAGGCCAATTGGTCAAATTGCAAAAAAATCAAATAGACTACATAAGAACGGAATTACTACTAGAAAAAAATAAAACTCTAAAAATCCAGCCTAGTACTTGGTTTTATTTAAAGAAATATCTGGAAAAAAGAAATGATGATATAGATTATTTATTTATCAATTTTGACCGCTCAAATAAATCACTAGATAAATCCCTTAGCATCAGATCAGTAGAAAGAATAATAAATAAATATGCTAAAGGCATAAAACCACCAATAAATATCAACCCACAAATACTCAGAAACACTTTGGCTCACAAATTAAAAGCCCAAGGAGCTCAAAGTGAGCATATCAAATCAGCCCTACATTTTCAGACAAAAATTGGTGCTAAAAATTATCTTAAAAAAATCTAAAATTGACAAACAAATAAAAAAATCCTAATATTCTTTTGCCCTTCACCCTAACACTAATCCTCTGATCCAAGTGGGAGGAACAAAATGGCATGGGGATTTGGTTACCAAGAAGCAATCGAGAAACCGAAGGACGAAGGAGCTATCAAGAAGCGCAAGAAGCTCCGCAAGCAGGCGCTACGCAGCGCCAGCTTGACCCAGCAGCCTCTGCCCTGGCACTGGGACCATGGCGTCCTCTATGACGCCAATGGACAGGAGGTGGTCAGGTCCGTTGCCAACGCCAAGGGTTGCACAGGCAACCCTCAGCCCAAGCCGCGGGAATACACACCCAGCAAGCCGAAGACCGACCGCCCGTCGTGGTGGTGAGTCCTATGGACTGAGGCACCTCTACCGCCGCGCGCTGCTTGGCAGCGCGCGGCGGATTTCTTTTTTATTAATAAACAAAAATCCAGCCCTCTGAAGCTTTAGCGAAAGAGGGCTGGATGGATTAAATACTATTTTTTCAAATTAGCAATATAAAAATTTTCTAAATACTCATAAGCTTTATCAGGATGTGGCGTACCAGAGCCCATTGGTCTAGTAGCAAATAACTCAGTGCCATTGGCTTGACCGCAACCTTCCAATATAGCTGCCCCACCTGGATGCTTAGCTCCAGCGATGTATTCTGTCACATCATAGATTTTATCATTGATAAGCAACCAACAATCCTCGGCTTTATTATGTTTAGCAATTTCTTCTAAATCATATTCGTTTGGTTTGGCTTCATCCGACGTTTGATTATTGACCTCAGTCAAATTTCCATTAGATACTGCTTCATTTTTAACTTGAGTATCTGTTGAATTATCACCATTATTGCTAACAGGAGTCTTTAAACAAGCTGTTAATATTAATGGTAAAAATATAGCTAAAACAATATATTTCATAATATTTATGATAATTAATAATTAATAGACAAATTATAGCAAATTATTGATAAATTTCAAACCTAAAAATTTCCTAATTAGGAAATTTTATTTTTTTGTTTTTTTTAATTCTTTAATTTCTTCTTTAATTTCTTTGACTTCATCTAAAATTTTTTGAGCAGTTTTCAATGAATTTATATCAGCTTGATAATCTGCTTCATCTCTCAAATCATCTTTTATACCTTGCCTATTTTGAGACATCAAAAGTAAAATCATCAAAACAATAGCCTCGAGAGACACTATCATAGTAAGCATATCAATATCCCAAGACATCATTAACCACAGCGTAAACCAAATAACATGAAAAAATAAAAAAAACCAAGAGCCTACCCAAGAATTCATAGAATCTATTATTCTGATCCTTTTTAACTCTTGTAATTGATTACTTTGTAAATCTGCTATTTTAGCCCACTTTTTTCTAGCCATAATTTTATTTATAACTAGTTAATTATATCATACTTTTTCTTATAAATAAAAATAACCCTAGAGCTGGGTTATTTTAAAAAATTTATGGTATAAGTTCACTCCAAGTACAATTACCTATATTTTGATTACAGGTATAACGAGCTTTGCGAGCGGCTTGCTCATTTATAGCCGTTGACTCTATATGTGAATTACATTCTATGTCATCCCCACAACCTTCTGGCCAAGGAGTGATGATAAGACCTGGACTAGTAAATTTAAAACTAAAACCAGATTCTACAGTATGTCTCTCGGCAAAATATAATTCTACTATATTATTACTTCCAGAGGATAAAAATATATTGCCTGTTTTAGTAAAGGCCGCATGAGTGCCACTATTATTTACGACTACCAAACCATTTTTCATTATCCAAGAATCATCGTCAGAGGCGAGCTGATAAGCATAATTTCCGTCACTAGGAGCCGTGACCTTAGCTCGCCAATGCATACCAAAATGATAATCATGTAGATAACCCTCTTTATTTTCATAGATAGTCCCATCATATGGAAACCACATAGAAGTAGCAAATTCTAAATTAGCATCAATCTGCTCGTGAGTTTTATAGTCATCCCAATACCAGTCATGCTCCAAAGGATTAGGTGTTGGTCCAGGGTAAGGATCAACCTGCATATCTGGGTGAGTAACTGAATAATTAAAATATTCACTCCACCAACCAGTACCAGGCACAAATTGACACTGCGGGATAGGTGCACACTCGCCTGGAATATCAAAAAACTGGCTAGTAGCTGTAGTGCCTCCAGCTGATATATCTCTGAAAACATAATTATTATGTTCTTTGCGTAATTGCATTAGGGCTTCTCCTACTCCAGACTCAGCCGCATAAAATCCTTGTGTTGAATCCATAAAAGCATTGAGACTTTCCCTCATGTTCATAGATATCAAGTAAACAGATAAAACAATTGATAGCATACCAGCTGATACTACCATGGAAGCAATTAAAGCGGCGGCACCTTGTTGTGATTTATATTTTTTCATTATCTTATACTCAAAAAAGTACTAAATGATCTCTCTAAATATCCATGTATATCTCCGGGTGATCCGACTGTCAAAACAAAATCTATTTTTATACCTTTATTTATATTGCCATGGGCATCGGAAATAGAAGTAATATCTAAACCACTAACCACCACCCTGTCGGCATTTAAAGGCATCGGGATAGCTGTTGATTGGCTAGGAAAGCCACTACCAGTATCTTGCACCTGACGATAAATAAGGTCATCTCCCTCCAAATCTATGCTGAAACGTGTCTCTGGCATTTGATAAAAATGAAATTCTTCAGCCGCTGGAGAGACATCACTAATTAAATCCACATTATGGATACGATTACTCAAAAAGTTAATAATAAATCTAGCATTATGATGTATAGCATGAGAAGCCTGCAGTTGCTTACGGGCATTAAAAATAGATAAAGTCATAGAGCTAATCAGCATCAGCAACATGACGCTAATAAACAAATAAGTAACCGTCTCCATCAAAGTAAAACCCTCCGGCTGGAAGCGGAATTTAAAAAGCTTATTTTTTATTTTTTGTAAAATTATCATGGATATACAGAATAACTAATTGTTACTTCTTCTAAAATTGGTACCTCCCAAGAAGAACTAGTTTCCAAAAATAATTTATAACGCATATATCTCTGATTAAGATGAGCGTTGTAATTTATCAACTCTTGAGAAGCTACACTATAATAAGTAATACCTGTTCCATCTGGTCCTTTAAAACTCCAAGGGCCATTAGCATTATTGCTAGTGGCTATTTGAAATCTAATATCAGTATCTATAGGTTGAGAACCTGTAAAAGATAGCCAATTATAAGTTACCTCGTCGCTACCTGTATCAAAAGTCGATGACTCTAGTTCTCCATAATTAGCATAACCACAATCTAATACTTCGGTTGATATAATAAAAAATTCTCCAATATTACTAGAAGTGGCAGCATAGATAACAGAACAATTAGCTGACATTCCTAAAACATAACCAGCTAAATCAAAACCAGAAACTTTACTAGGACTAGCCGGTACGCTAATATCTACAACTGTTAATTCTTCATTCAAAAAATTAGTGCCAATCAGAGCATAAGGCCCAACAATAGCAAAAGAATGGATTGTCTCCCCTAACTCATAATCACCAATATAAACTGGGTCACTAGGATCTGATATTTCAAAAATAAAAAGCTCTGGGCCACCACCATTATTTTGAACACTAATATAAGCAGTATTACCTAAAACATAGACATCTGTGCCCTTCAAATTACTATCTAAATCATATTCACCAATTTGATCTAAATTAGCTGGATTACTTACATCAAATATTTGTAATTCCGCTTCTTCTTCTTCAGTAGCAATATAGACATAATTTTCTGATAAAAATAACTCCTTGGCAGTTGCTCCTACGCCTATTCTATTTAAATAGCTAGGCTGAGCTGGATTTATTAAGCTAAAAGAATATAAATAATTTCCTCTAGCCAAATACAACTCTGTATCATCTACTACCACATCAAAAGCATTGTCATTGTCAGGGCTAGTAATATTATAATTATTAACTATAGAGGGGATATTGGGGTTAGATACATCAATAGTCACTAACTCACTAGAATTACCATCAGTAGCTAAATAAACATAATCCCCTTTAGCTACTACTGAATTGACAGCTGAACCAATATCTAAAGAAGCTAGTTGTATTGGATTATAAATATCACTAACATCTAAGACATAAAATTCACTGCCTGATGAGTTATTTTCTGTTACTAAATAAGCTAAACCGTCTATTTCATAGACATCATTTTCATCAAAATTACCGGCCGTATCAAAAGTAGCTGTGGTAGTAGCCTCACTCCAATCAATAAAGCCAGATTGTAAAGTAGCTATTCCCGCCACGCCGATATCTACTCCTAAATCTTTAGTGGAAAATTGTGTGCTGTCAGACCAAGTTGATTGACCAGCCCCACCTATCCAATCAGTTTGTGTCCAACGCTCAGCCTTCCACCTATAAAGATAGGTCTGAAACGATTGTGATTTATTTACACCGGCTCGAGAAAACCAAGAAATATTAACTGTAGCTTTTTTAGTATCTGGATCAAGATAACCACCTGATGTAACTATTTCTCCATAAGCCTGTCCATTGGCAGAATTAAGACGATAAACATCCTCTATACTAATAGTACGAGTATAGCGATTGTCTAACAACTGACTACCACTATTTAATACCCAAGTATTTCCAGATAATATTACAGTATAATCACCAGCTACTAAATCATTCCAGTCCATTAATTTTGTAGCTTCTAAAGCCTCGGTGGAATAAAACAAAACCTTGGTCATCTCCTCATTTATATATTTCAACTTGCCATTAGAAACTGAAGTGCTGATAATCAAGAGTGCCATAACACTAACAAAAGAAATAGCTACCAATATTTCTATCAGAGAAAAACCAGATTGTTTTACTAAATTTTTCATATTAATCAATTTGCCCAGAAGATTGGACTGTCACACTTTTACTAAGACCTGCTTCAATAGGAATTATAATATTGACCGTACCAGTATTATAAGTATCCCCATCGAATTTTGAAAAAACTACATCAGAGGAATAACCACCTGCTCCGTCAGCGAAAGTAATATATGAGTCTACTATTTCCACACCATTTAAAACCCATGTTTTATTATTTGGATCTAATTCGTCATAATAATCCCCTGGAAAAATAGTGTATGAACTAGTGGCTAAATGCATTCCCCAAGCTGTATTGTTGTCAGCAGCAGTAGCTAGCTGTTGTGCTCTAACTAGAGCACTTTTAATTTCATCACGTATATTAGTTAACAAAACTTGCCTCTGCCAAGTACGATATGAAGAAAAACTCATGCTAAAAATAATAGCCACTAATGCAAAAACTAATAACATCTCCAACATAGTTAGACCTTTTTGATTTTTTATTAACATAATATTAATCAGCGAAAGAATTGGTCAACTCATATAGCGGCCCAATCACTGAAACAGCAATAAAACCGACAGCTATACCAACCAACACTAATAAAAATGGTTCCAATATAGTAGATAAATTATTTAAGACATTATTTACCCTATCTTCATAAAATTTAGCAATTTTACCAAGTATTTCTTCTAGCTGTCCAGTGGTTTCACCCACTTGAACCAGCTGCATAGTCAGTGACGGAAAAAGATCAGGTCGCTTGGCCATAGCACTTTGCAAAGATTGTCCTTTTTCTAATTCTTTAGCCATTAGTGCTATTTCTTGTTTATATCTGAGATTACCTAGAGTCTTAGACACTATTTCCATAGACTGGACAATAGCTAGACCAGCCGCCAAAAGGGCTGTCAGATTACCAGCAAAACGGGTTAAGGCTAATTCTCTATTGAGTTTGCCTAAAAATGGCATTTTAAGTAAAGTAGTATCTAAAAATAATTTTGCTTTTGGTCTTGAAAATATAATTTTTAGTAAAAATATCAAAGCAATCAAAGCTCCTAAAACATAATACCAATAATTTTTAACTACAAAATTAAAAGTTCTAACAGCTACTAAAACAAAAGGTAATTTTATCCCCCCTGATTCAAATAAATCTACTAACTGTGGGAATATTACCATGGCTAAAAATCCACTAACCACTAACAGGGCTAAAATAACAATAATTGGATACATCATAGCTCCCACTACCTTGGCTTTTAATTCTTTTTGGCGTTTCATAATATCTGCCAAATGACCAAAAGTATCAGATAACATCCCTGTACTCTCTCCTACCTCAATAGTAGCAATAACCATCTCTGGAAAAACTTTTGGATAATGCTTCATACCCGTAGATAAAGTTTGTCCATTTTCAATATGGCGACACAAATAATCTAAAACCTCTTTAAAATAATTATTTTTTACTTCATTTTTAATAGTCTTAAGAGCTGGAGTAAGCGACAGACCAGCCCGAAGCATAGTAGACATATTGTCCATAAAAAGCATCTTATCTGTCAGGCTAACCACTCTAAAAGCCAAACCTTTTCTATGAATTGGTTTTACTTCTTCTTTTACCAAATTTTTAGACTGTTTACTCTTACTATTGTTAGTTTTTTTAGGTATATTTTTACCTGTATAAAGCTTAAAGGAAGACATCTGAGGATGAACCTTAGTTAATTCTCCATCTCCTTTTAGCTTTTCCATATCCAAACTACTAGTAGTGTCTATTTTTTTACTCTGATTATCTAAATACTCCATATTTTATTCTCTTTTAATACGTAATACTTCTTCAATGGTAGTCATACCCAAAAGTGCTTTTTGCATACCATCCTCAAAAATAGTAATCATCCCTTGCTCTTTAGCAGCCGCCTCTATCTCTGCTGAGCTGGAATTTTTAATAATGCAATCCTGAATTTTTTTATCATTTTCCAACAATTCTAAAAGAGCAATTCTCTTATTATAACCTGAACCATTACAACGAGAGCAACCTTTGCCTTTATAAAAAGTGAGCTCACCAAAAGAGTGCACATTATTTTCAATTAATTTAAGCTCCTGAAAACGTTTAAACATACCATCTGTATCCAGCTCCTGGCTTAAACTTTTTAATTGATCTTTGCTTAATTTAAAACTTTCAATACAGTTAATACAAATACGCCTCACCAATCTCTGCGCAATCACTAAATTGAGAGTGGAAGCAACCAAAAATGATTCTACTCCCATATCTAATAATCTAGGTGGTGCTCCAGTAGCATTATTGGTATGAAGAGTTGATAAGACTAAATGACCAGTTAGTCCGGCTCGGACAGAAATTTGAGCAGTATCATTATCTCTAATTTCACCAATCATAATAATATCTGGATCCTGACGAAGTAAAGCCCTTAGACCATTAGCAAAATCATAGCCAGCCTTGGGATTTACTTGTGTTTGATTGACGCGATGCACTCCATATTCTATTGGATCTTCAATAGTAGATATATTAACTTCTTCTGTATTCAAAATATTTAAAACTGAATAAAGAGTAGTAGTTTTACCAGAACCAGTCGGGCCGACTACTAGTATCATACCAAATGGTTTTTGAATCTGCTTGAGCATTATTTCTTGATTGTGCTCCAAAAATCCCAAATCCTCTAAACTAAGATTTTGTGCATCATCAGTCATCATACGCATAACTATCTTTTCACCATAAAAAGCTGGTAAAATTGAGACTCTAACCGATTCTTCTTCGTCTTCTATTTTAAAAGAAAAACGACCATCTTGAGGCACACGATGTTCATCAATACGAAGATTAGATAAAATTTTAATACGGGCTATCAAAGCATCATGAATAGATGATGGTAATTCCACTACGTCGTGCAAATCTCCATCCACTCTAAATCTAATCACTACGGCATCTGGTAAAGCCTCAATATGGACATCAGAAGCCTGCTCAAAAAGAGCTGATTCTAAAATAGCATCAATAATTTTGATAATAGGTATTTCTACTTCTGTTGGTTTACCGTCTACTTTTAATACTTTATCATTCAATATTTGATTGAGCTCCTCTTGAATGTCCTTTTGATAAAGACGAGAGGCAAAAAGAAAATTTTTATAGCTGGTTAAATAAACATCTACCTTCTTTTTACAAGCTTTTTTAACCAAATCCAGCTTAACTTTATCTTGAGGATTGACAAAAGCTACTTTTAATTTACCTTTTTCTAAAGCAAAAGGAATGGCTTTGGCTTTACGAGCTGTTTTTTCATCAATAACATTGAGCACCTCGTGATCTAATTTTTTTTTGCGAAGGTTCACAAAAGGCACCTTCATTTTATCACTTATAAGTTCATATAAATAACGAGAATTCAAAAAACCCCTCTCAATCAGGACTTCTTCTATGCCTCGCCGACGACGGTGAGCATTTTCTTCAGCTTCTTTCCAGTCTTCCTCTTTGATAATTTTAGTATCAAAAAGAATCTTTTTTAACTCGTCTTGAGATATTGGTAAATGTGATGCCATTTTAATCTAAAAAAATAAATTTTTGGCCTGCCAATTGGCAGGTATGCATAAATTATACCAGAAATATGCTCTTTAGACAAAACAAAATCCAACCACGTCTGACACGGTTGGATTTAATAAAAATTATTTCAAATTTTTAACAATAGAGGCTAAATCATTACCGCCGGTCCATTTGGCAATCTCATTACCCTGAGAATCTACTTGTACTAAAGTGTGTTCTACAGAAACACCATATTTTTCCTTTAACTCCAATTCTGCATCGTAATTTAATTTTAAAATTACCAAGCCGTTTGGAAAATTTGCTAGTTGAGAATCCAAATTTCTATCCAAAAACTTGCAAGTTGGTTCCCAAAGTGCCTGAAAAAATAACACCACTTTACCAGTATCAGCTTTGGTCAAGAGTATTGGGTCATAATCTACATACATACCTGTGCTAGTAGCATTTTGATTATTCTGTTCATTGATAATGACAGGCTCATTAGTTGTATTCTCTCCCGACTGATTAAGTAAGCTATTTTCCTCTTTTAAATCGCCCTTAGAATTATCTTTTCTACTAAAAACAAAGACTAGTGAAGCTATTAGCACTATAAGCACTACTGAAATAATAATAATCTTCCTCATAATTTTTTGGCTATTTTTTCTTAATTATCTTCTTTTTAGATTTAATAATCTTTTTAGCCTTGATGGCTGGCTTTATTTTTTTCTTAACCCCAAAAGAATCTACCATGGCTTTTTCTAGACTAATAAAATCCTTGACTGCCATCTCTACCGAATGATTAAAACTATCAGATGAAAAAACTGCTTTTTTAAGTTTTGACATTTTCTTTTCTACAATAACCGGCAATTTATACAAAGACCCAAAAGCGGAAATAGCTTCGCTTTTTACTTTAAGCACATCGCGAGCTATTTTTTCACCTGGTATTTTTACCACCTTAATCTCTTTTTGTTGAGCTTTACTCAAAACTTTTTTCAGTTTTTCCATATCAAGATTTTGATCAGCTGGTAAAATAATCATATAATAATCTTTATCGGCCTTAACTAACAATGCTTTGGCAATTTCATCTACTTTCTTACGCATAGTAGTAGCGGCATCAATAGCTGTGTAAACTGTTTTGTGTTCTAAAAGATCATGTTTAATACCAGCTTTAGCCAAATATTTAATAATTTTGGCTGGCAATTTTATTTTCCGATGGCTGGGCTTGGTTGTTTTAATTTTCTTCTTAGAATTTTTAATTTTTTTTATCTTTGGCATATATTTAAAATGAATAATTAATTAAATAAAAATGTTTTATCTAAAATTAACTGCCACAAAAGAGCTATAGCTAAAACTGTCCAAAGTAAAGAATAAGCAAAATATTTTTTAACCCAGACCGGATTAATTTTTAGGCCCATTTTTTTAAAATAATAAGCATAAAAACTCCTTTCACACTCCGCTACATCTTTTCTGTCTTTCAGCTGGGCATTAGTTAATAAACAATTTTTAAAAAGGAGGTTTTGTAAATAAAATAAAACCACTAATAAAAAAATCCACGGCCAAGCCAAATAAAATGGTGTAGAAATATAGAGAAATATCACGAAAAGATGCGCCCAAAAAATTAAACCAAAATCATTTTTTACCATAAGCTATATTGTATATATAAAAATTATAGCATTTTTTAAACAAAAAACAAAAACACCCTAATAGAGTGTTCTTGTTTTACAAATATTTTATAACTTAGCTTTCTTTAATCTTAAGGCATTTAAAACTACTGAAACACTGCTAAAAGACATAGCTAAAGCTGAAATAGCCGGATTTAAAAAACCTAAAACAGCTATTGGTATACCAACACTATTATAAATAAAAGCCCAAAATAAATTTTCCTTTATGGTTTTTAGGGTGGCTTTTGACAAATTTATAGCCTCGACTGCTTTGGCCAAATCTCCTTTAACCAAAACTATATCCCCTGTCTCGACTGCCACATCGGTGCCTGTGCCAATAGCAATACCAACATTAGCTTGAGCCAAAGCCGGAGCATCATTGATGCCATCTCCTACCATAGCCACAAACTCTCCTTGCTCCTGTAGCTCTTTTATTTTGGCTACTTTTTCAGCGGGCATCAAACGAGCATAAAATTTATCAATACCAACCTCACTAGAAATAGATTGAGCCGTCAATGAATTATCACCCGTCATCATGATAGTAGTTATATTCATTTTTTTAATTTTAGCAATTATCTCTTTGGCATTGGTTTTCAATTTATCCGCTACAAAAATAGCTCCTAAATATTTTTCGCTATCTGCTAACAACAAAGCGGTCTGGCCTTTATTTTCTCCTGACTTAATGATGTCTTTGGCTGCTTCTGTAAAATTTATATTATTTTCTCGTAGCAAAGAAGCATTGCCCAAAAAATATTTTTTGTCTCCCAGCTCGCCGACAATACCCCGACCAGTCACAGCTCTAAAATTTTTAACGACTTGAGCATAAATATTTTCTTGCTTGGCTTTTTTGACAATGGCCTTTGCTAAAGCATGCTCAGAATTTTGCTCCAGAGAATAAGCAATCTCTAAAATATTTTTATCACCACTGATACTTACTACTTCTGGATTGCCTTTGGTCAAAGTGCCTGTTTTATCAAAAGCAATGACTGTTATTTTATGCATCTTTTCTAGAGCTTCAGAATTTTTTATCAAAATTCCTAGTCTAGCTCCCCGACCAGCCCCAACTACTATAGATATCGGTGTGGCTAGTCCTAAGGCGCAAGGGCAAGCAATAACCAAAACTGTCACTGTATAAAATATTGCTTGGCCACTACCTACTCCCCAGGCTAACCAGCCAAAAAATGTCATTAAAGCAATAGCTAATACTACCCACACAAAATACTTGGATATTTTATCAACCAATTTTTGAATAGGTGCTTTAGACATCTGAGCTTTTTGGACCATTTTAACAATCTGAGCCAATACTGTATCAGCTCCTATTTTTTCTGCTTGCATCACAAAAACTTGATTGGAATTCAAAGTGGCCCCAATCACTTTATCACCGACTGTCTTTTCTACTGGTAGACTCTCTCCAGTCACCATAGACTCATCAATACTGACACTACCATCAACTATTGCCCCGTCAACCGGTACTTTTTCACCTGGTTTGACCAATAGTCTATCTCCAATTTGTACCTGATCCAAATCAATATCCTTAATCTCTTGACCACTGATGAATTTGTGAGCAATTTTTGGAGCGAGCTGTAATAAGTTTTTAATAGCCTCTGAGGCTTTACCTTTGGCCCTAGCTTCCAAATATCTGCCTAATAATATAAATGTAATGATGAAAGCAACATCCATAAAATACATTTCACCTTCCATGACAAACAGAACAACATAAGCTGAATATAAAAATGCCGTACCAGATCCCAAAGCCACTAAGGTATCCATATTTGGTTGGGCCCTAAAAAGTGCTGGCAAACCAACCTTGAAAAATTCCCAGCCAACAGACAATAAGCCTATAGACAAAATCAACATCATTGTTTCTTCACTAGCAATATCTAACAAAAAATCTAAAGCTAAAATAAAGATAGTCAAAATAGCAGCTACTATAAATCTCCTTAGTCTGGTCTTTGATTCTTGATCTCCACTATTTACAGTCATCTGATGTCCTTCCATGTCTGGTCTTTGACCGGGAGAAATTATTTTTGCCTGATAACCAGCTTTATTTATCACCGCTATCACTTCCTGCTCTGATAAAACATTTTCATCATACTCTACACTGGCTTGCTCTAAGGCAAAATTAACAAGTCCTGTTTTTATGCCCTCACGTTTTTTTAAATTTTTTTCAATAACATTTACACAAGAGGCACAATGTATCCCTGTTATTTGTAATTGTATTATTTTCATATATTTTATATTACTCTACAATAAACTTACCGCGAAACATACCCATAAAACAAGAAAAATTAAAAGTGCCGGCTTTTTCTGGTGTGAACTCAATAATATTTTCTCCACTATGAATATTTTCTCTAATATTTAAATCTGGAGACATGATGCCATTGGTACAACCTGAAGCCTTAGTACCATCTATAATCCACTTGACTGGTACACCTTTTTTTAGCTTGAAAGAATTTGGACTATAGCCACTATAATCAATAGTCATATTTATTACTTGGGCGTTAGCTGTGTTTACCACTTGTCCTACTTCTGGCTTGGCCAAAAAATTAATATCAATACCTCTAATAGCTAGAGCCGAAGACATAGTATAAAAAGCAAAAAATAAAATTATAAAACCAATAGCTTTTTGAATAACCACTGTCTCCATATTTTTAAACTTGCTAGTAGCTACACCTAAGCCCAAGAGGACTGGTGAAGTACCTAAAGCAAAAATAAATAAAGTCAGAGCTCCAGTCATAAAATTTCCTGAAGACATAGCAAAAAGCTGCATACTTTGAGTAAAACCACAGGGCAAAAAGAAACTAAAAACCCCTAAAGCGACTGGTGCTAAAGCGTGATCTGAATTTTGTAATTTTTTCCAAAAACTCATACTAGCTTTAGGCATTCTAATACCCAGCGTAGTCATAGATGGCACAAAACCTAAAATATTTAAAGCCAACCACAATAAAACTAGGGCAATAAAAAGTGTAAACCAACTCACAAAACTATCTGAAATACTAAACCACGAACCAATCATCCCTAAAACTCCACCCAAGACAAAAAAAGTCACTAGCCGACCCAAGTGAAATAATAAATGCGGTTTTAAATTTTTCTGATAAAAATTACCTCTGGCCTGATACTTACTAGCAAAAGATATAACCACTGCTCCCACTACCATCAGGCAAGTAGATAGTGAAGCTACTATACCAATAATAAAAGCTGCTCCATAATTTATATTACTAATATCAGTTTGTAACCAATCTAAGAGGCCTATCCACTGTAAATATTTATAGACCAAATATAGGCCCCCCACTAACAGCACTGAATAAAGCCACTGTTCAGCTGAGGCTTTGGATTTTTTATTTTTTATTGGTTCGAGAGATGCCTGATAACCTAATTTTTCTATTCTAGCTATTATATCTTTAATAGGCAGAGGCTTTTCACCATAAGCTATCTCCGCTTGGCCATTTTTATGGCTAATTTTTATAGATTTGATGCCCTCTACTTCTCGCAAAGAATCTGAAATCAAAATTTCACAAGAAGTGCAGGTCATGCCTGATATATAGATAGATTTACATTGTTCATTTTTCATATCAATAATTTATTTTATTTATTTTAAATTAAAAAAGCCTTAATTAATTATACCATTTAAAATACAAAAATATGGCTTTAATTATAGGCTAATAAAGTTTTGGCTGAAGAATTCCTTTTTTAAATAAAAGAATAAATTTATCAAACAGCTTAAAACCGCCGTGTCTATCTTTTATTAAATAATAATTTAAAAATTTAGTCTCTTTTAAACTTAAGATTATGACTAAAGATAAAAATAAAATTAAATTTGAGCCTAGATAAGTATTACCACTTATATCATATTGTAAATTATAGCCAGCGTGTTGTGAAAAATCATAAACACCAATATCACAGCAGGTACTACTAACCATGGCATCGTGATGGGCGTGAGACAATTTTTGACTAGTAAAAAAACAACCCAAAGCAAATAAATTGATTAGTGTGACGAACAAAGAAAGAATAATTATCCTGTTTCTTCTAAATTTCATAAGTATTTACATTATACCTGATATTAATCTTTTGTAAATAAAGGTGTAAAAATGCTATACTATAATAAATTAAAAGAAAAAATGAAAGATAAACTAAAATATATTAAAGGGCTACTACGCCTAGCTATGGGCTGGATATTTTTGTGGGCTTTTTTAGATAAAGTATTTGGTCTTGGTTTTGCCACTCCTATTGATAAATCCTGGCTAGTTGGGACTTCTCCCACTTTAGGTATGTTAAAATTTGGTACTAGTGGCCCCTTTAAAGGGGTATTTCAAGCTATGGCTGGCCTCCAGATAATAGATTGGGTATTTATGCTTGGTTTATTACTAGTTGGTATAGCTTTAATACTAGGTATAGCTAGTAAACTGGCCACTACAGGCGGAATTACTATTTTGTTATTAATATATCTATCCATATTACCTCCTGAACATAATCCATTAATAGATGAACACATTATCTATATCTTAACTCTCTTACTTTTATATGCAAATGGAGCTTCTCATAGCCTAGGTTTTGGTAAAAGATGGGAAGAAATAAAAATAGTCAAAAAATATTCTAATCTAAAATAACAAAAAATACTCCATCGCGCCGGAGTATTTTTTGTTTTATGTAAAATAGCTTATTCTTCTGTTTGTAAAGCTTGACGTCCCATTCCACCACGTCCCATATGACCACCCCTGTGAGGACCTTCACCCATACCGAGGCCCATGGGAATTCCCAGTTCTGTTCTTATGGTGTCAGCTGCTTCAAAATCGCCTGCCTGCATATCTTTATGCATTTGTACAAACTGGACAAAATTATCTTGATTTACATAATCAGTAATTTTTGGTCGACTATCTACAATTTCTTTCCAAGCATTATAATCACCATTATCCAAAGCTGTTTGTAAAGCTTGTCTAGATTCCTCCATAGCCTCATATCTAGCTGAATCAAAATTTTTGCCTTGCCATTTGCCAGTTGTTTCACCAGCTGAAGCCATAGATGACACTACTAAAGTAGTAAGTACTAGCCCCAAAAATCCGCTTAGTAAATAAAATTTACTTTTCTTCATGTAATTTTTTATTAGGTTTATTAGATAAAAGCTACCGGTCTTGCTTTCTATCTATTACTACGCATTTCTAAAAATTTTCTTTCATCCCCCATTGGTGGAGGGGGCATCCTATGGCCATCATTCATCCACCTCATACCACGCATTGGTAATATAGTATACATCTCAAAATTTTGACTATCTATTTTCTGTCCAATAATACGAATTGGCTGACCAATCTGTAAATTTACAAAACCAGGTGTACTAGTATTAAAATGTTTAACGCTCCAAATATTACCTTCTATATCTCGTAGTTTAATCTCTTGGTCATCAATAGACATTACCACTCCTCCCAAAAAACCCTCATCAATATTTGACCAAATATGCTGTCTTTTATTTATTAACTGTTTATAAAAAGGTAAATTTCTAGCTACTAGATTGTCTATCGCCTGCCCCAAACCAATATTATATAAAAATGTGCCCAAAAATATATTAAACACTAAGGATAGTAAAAATATTTTACTAAGTGAAAATTTGTAACCCTTTTTGGTATGTCTAAAATTATAATGAGTAATTAAAATAAAAATACCTAAAAATACCAACCAAAAATATGGCAAAGTCAAAAATATAAATTCTAATAAACTATTACTAATATTCCTATAAACATCCCAATCATTATTTACCAACATATACATAATAACCGCTAAAGCTAGACTACTAAACAGCAAAGCTAAAACAGCCAAAAACCAAATAGCATAATCTTTAAGCAAAAATTGCCAACGTGGTTTTGGTTTAAGATCTTTAATTTTATCTAGTATTTCTTGAGGGAAGCCTTTTTCACTTCCGGCATTAGAAATTTCATTTTTCAACATATATTTATAACTTTAACTCTTGCTCTTCTAATTTTTTAAGAAATTGCTGTTTGGCTCGACTAATTAAAGTAGCTACTGTCCCCATTGGTTTTTTCAAAATGTCTGATATTTCTTTATACTCTTTCTCTTCCAAAAATTTTAAAACTAATACTTCTTTATATTTTATATCCAAATTATTTAAAACCTGATTAATATTAGCTTGCAAATATTTATGATCCACATCCTTATCTAGATTAGACTCAGCCGCTATATTATTTAATATTTGTTCACTGTCATAAGTCATCTCCTGAGGACGAGCTTGTTTTTTTCTATAATTATCTATTACTTCATTATGAGCAATACGATAAGCCCAAGAAGAAAATTTTAAATCTTTATCAAAGCTATTTATATTTTGATAAATTTTGATAAAAACTTCTTGTAGCAAATCTTCCGCATCCTCAAAACATAGACCTGAAATCCGACGAATATATCTGATTAATTTATTTTGATACCTATTTATCAGATACAAAAAATTATCCTGATTGGCTATAGTCAGTTTAACTAGCTCTTCATCTGATAATTTGTCTTTTGTATCTAAATCAACCATAAAAACACCTATCTATTATATTACGTATTAAAGCATAATTTATTTCATTATAGCAAGATTGAGCACCCTTCTCAAAAAGAGCTGGGTTGATTTTTTATTCAAATACCATTAAAATATAGTAATATTAGGTAAATAAAATTATGTCTATAAAAATTCAATCCCCCTTCATCAATATATCTTTCCATGCTCCTTCTGAAAATGAGCAAACGCCTTATGCTAAAACTAAACAAGTTATTAATGGTCCTTACACCAAAATATATTTGATTCGTCATTGCCACCCAGATTATTCTTTAAAAAAAGTTTTGAGTGATGAGAAAATGCCCTTATCTGATTTGGGGAAAAAACAAAGGAAACTACTCAATAAAAAATTGGAGCAGATTGACTTGGATAAAATATATATCAGTGAATTTGTCCGTTCCCGAGAAACTGCTTTGGATTATGCTAAAAAACATAAAAAAAGAATGTATGTAGATAAACGTTTAAATGAAGTAGACTGGACTGAATGGTATAAAATAAAATATTTCCGCATGTCAGAAAAAACCCGCATCAAAAAGATAAAAGAATACCAAGTAATGGATAAAAAGATGCAAGAATTACATAATAAATCCAGGCGGCTTTTGGCTGATATCTACCAAAAAAATAAAGGCCAAGCAATTGGACTATTTTGCCACGGTAATTTAATCAGATCAATGGTCACTAGTGTATTAAATACCGATGTTATCGGCTTTCTATCCATGGAAATATACCAATCGTCAGTTACCAAATTAGTTATTGACCGAGATGGCTATATAAAAATAAATTATATCAATAACATCGGCCACTTACCACACAAACCAGATGAAGATTTGTTTCTAGCCGCTTTAAATGAATAAAACAAAAAAACCGCCCCTCGACTATGCTCGGGGCGGTTTTAAATTTTATAGCTTATTGGAAAAACACTGGCAGACTGATGGAATCATCATTGGCTGGCAGTCCAGAAGGATTATCTTTTTTAAATATTAAAAATCCATTGAGGTTCTCTGGTTTAGTAAAAGTAAGTTCTGCTTCAAAATCGACAAAATCCTCAGTCATCCAATCTTCTTTAGCAGTAGCTACCACTGTAGTTATTTCTTCTCCTTGAGCATCAGTCAAAACTATTGGAAAACTTGCCTCAAAAAACCATGTTCCTCTAGCCTGACCTTTAATCAGTAACGGACTAGTAATAAATTGGCCAGCCTTTGGCTCTGTCACTTTTATCATACTAGTGTCCACTACTTGATCTTTTAAATCTTCTACTAAAATCTGCCCACTGGCACTAATACATTGACGGGGATAAGATTCTAAAACTGGCCTACCGGCGGCGACACAGTCTTCAAAATTCTCTATAGTCGCTGGCTTAGAATTATTAACTTTAGATGTCAAAAGGCCATTAATAGCCTGATTAGTTTTGATCTCTTGCCAAACAAATACCACCCCGATAAAAATAACTCCGACGATAGCTGATAGTATTAACATAGTAATAGTATCTGAAGAGCCTGATTGATTTTTAAATTTAAACATAAAATTATTTATTATTTTATACTTGCTGATAACTAATATTTATTATACCAAAAAATCGCCAGAAAGGCGATTTTTTAAAAATTAGTAATTATGATATTCTCTGATTGCTTCTTTTAGATCACTACTCTTTACCTTGATAATCTTATCAGAATCTATATTGTTTAACCTGACTTGAGCTGAGACTTCATCTAAAATGTCTATAGCTTTGTCAGGAAAGGCTCGATCTTTTATTTTGGCTGTACCATCAACTATTTGCTTGATAATATCACTGCTAATAGCTACTTTATGATAGTCTTCATAACCCTTTTTAAGAACTTCCAACATCTCTATAGTAGTAGCCTTACTAGGTTCCTCCATGAGATAGCCCTCAAAACGTCTAGTCAAAGTCTTATCTGGCTCTATATATTTCCTGTATTCATCAACTGTGGTAGTACCTATCATTTGTAGCTCCCCTCTAGCCAAAGGTGCTTTGATAATATCATCAGCATCGACAGAACCCTCTGTCCCACCAGCCTGAACTATAGTATGTATTTCATCTATAAAGACAATAATGCGTTTGTTCATGCTGATAATATTGTCTATCAAATCCTTAAACCTCTGCTCAAATTCACCTCTATATTTAGTGCCGGCCAAAACAGATGAAATATCTATTTTCAAAACTATTTTCTCAGCCATATTCTTTGGCACTAGACCTTTACTGATAGCAATAGCCAGACCCTCAGCAATAGCTGTCTTACCAATACCAGCCCGACCAAAAATAATTATATTATTTTTACGACGGCGAGATAATACTTGAATAACTTTTTTTATTTCCTTGTCCCGCCCTACGACTGGATCAAGTTTACCAGCTCTAGCTAAAGCTGTCAGATCAGTAGAAAATCCATTTACAAAACTAGAGGAATTAGTCTTCACTGAGGCCTTATTATTTATTTTGTCACGTAACAAATAAAGCACAGCAAAAAGCATAAACAATAAACTAAGCACTAATGGATAATCTAACTCCATAAATTTATTCTGCTAAAGCCTCACTTGGAAAAAGCTCTGGATCTGGTTTTATTGGTGGACAAGCTATATTGTGAATTAATAAACTATCTGAATATGGTTTGCCATATTTATCATAAAAATAATGTACAGGCACAGTAGTATCCATATTAGCCTCAACCAAAGAAGCTGGCACACAAAGTCTATAGCTTGTATTGTCTGAGTCCACATTTATCATCATGGTTGGAAAATTTTGAGTTTGATCTTCACCGTGCATCAACATAATCACCCAAGGATTAGGTGTGGTATTTAAATCATCAATCCCCCAATTATCGCCACTAAAATAGTTGGTATTCAAATTTAAACTACCACGCGCTGACGCATTATGTATGAAAGTTAATTCAGCCATCAAAGGCCTGGTTAATACTGTAGAGATATTAGCATTATCAATTCTAGTCAAATCTAAGGCATTAGCTAAAAGCTGATTACATGGTTTTGGAGTAGCCATTTGAGTAAGTAAACTATCATGATAAGGAGTGCCATTTCTGTCATAGAAATAATTAGTGCTTTCACCAT
>Ga0172379_10000326_pt1 | contig 124142 bp, 111 predicted proteins | sample GrowelOW334metaG_FD_119756 | JGI IMG/M metagenome (GOLD analysis project Ga0172379, IMG submission 119756) | Groundwater microbial communities from an aquifer near a municipal landfill in Southern Ontario, Canada - Groundwater well OW334 metaG | ecosystem: Environmental > Aquatic > Deep... | reverse complement strand
GTACCCGAAATTGCTAGACATTTTGACGTCGGTTGCTGATGACTGAACGTCAAAATGTCTTGCAATTTCGTGGTGCCGAGTTCCGCAGGATTCGGAAGGAGAATGTGGGGCTGGGGGACGACGTGACCGTAGTTAATGTGCCGATTACTTATCCGAAAAAACCTCGATCTTGGCACCCAGCTTATTCAGCCTCGCCGCTAGATCCTCATACCCACGATTGATGTTATACACATTTCGCAATATCGACGTCCCCGGTGCCGCAAGCATAGCGATCATAATGATCACAGACGGTCGCAGTGCAGGTGGCGATATGACTTCTGCCGCCTTGAACTTCGTCGGGCCTTTGATATAAAAGCGGAAAGGATCAGCCAGGATTGTCTCTGCACCAAGCTTGTCTAGTTCTTTGTAATAGATCGCGCGTTCCTCATATGTCCAGTCATGGATGTAAGTCTGTCCCTCTGCCACAGCACCGATAATCGCAAAGAAAGGTAGGTTGTCGATATTTATTCCTGGGTAAGGCATCGCATGGATCTTTTCTTCTAGGGCCGTTAGTTTCGATTCGTGGGTAATAATATCCACCAAGTTTGTATGACCATTCAATGCCTTGTACCTTTTTAGTATTTCATACTTGAACCCCATCTTCTCTAGTTTCAAAAGTTCCAGTTCTAGAAAGTCGATGGGGCATCGTGTGATGGTAATGGAAGAATTTGTCACGATTGCAGCCGCGATGAGGGACATAGCTTCTATAGGATCCTCGCTGAGGAAGTATTCCACATCTTTGTTTATTTCTTTTATTCCCTGGACTGTGAGCGTATTTGTTCCGATACCGTTTATCTTCACACCCAGAAGTTCGAGATATAGGCATACGTCCTGGACCTGATAGTTCGCAGAAGCAAACTTTATCACTGTGGTGGCAGGGATGAGAGAGGCCGCGATGAGAGTTGTCTCTGTGACCATGTCTCCAGCTTCGTAGAGAACAATATTCAAGTCGGAATTCAGATCAGAGATTTTTGAAGCTTTTCGTGTTACTTCATAATATTTCGAAGTCGTCTCAACATTTACTCCCATACTTTCTAGAGCATAGACAAAAGGTTTGATGGTGCGTGAACCCAGTTTGCATCCACCTGCTTGGGGAAGTTTGAAATTATCAAAATTATGGATGAGGGCACCGATGATCATCATCGCACTTCTCGTCCTAGCGGCGGTATCGTAGTCTATCTTTTCTATATCTATCTTTGCTGGTGGGGTGATGATGAGGTCGGCGTCATTCCAGGTGACTTTTGCGCCGATACTCTCCAAGACCTCGCTGATCCTGTAGACTTCTTCGATCTTGGGCGCATTCTTTATCGTTGTCCTACCTTTATTGAGGAGCGATGCACACATTACACCGACCGCACCGTTTTTCGAGGTACGGACTTGGATCTCGCCGGAAAGTTTCTTGCCTCCCTCGATACGAAAGTTTATTACGCTTGGTTTGTTGCTTTGCATTCGTATATTTATAGCACAAAATGTCATTTCTGTGCTATATTCGCAAGACAAATGAGCTTTATTTTTCCCAAACTTGGCATCGATCTAGGTACTGCAAACACTCTGGTTTTTTTGCCTGGGAAGGGCATAGTCTTGAATGAGCCTTCTGTCGTCGCTATTTCCGAAGTCGATAGGACAGTCATGGCTGTCGGCATAGGCGCAAAGGAGATGGTGGGCAGGACACCTGATACCATCATCGCATATCGTCCCATGCGCGACGGTGTCATAGCAGACTATCGCATCACCGAGGCTATGCTCCGGTATTTCATAGACAAGGCTCTCGGTCGTTTCAACTTATTCAAGCCTGATGTCATGGTATCAGTGCCGGCTGGTATCAGTTCCACCGAGAGGAGGGCGGTCATAGAGGCGGGCATCCGTGCTGGTGCTAGGAATGCATATGTGGTGAAGGAGCCCATCCTCGCCGCTATCGGAGCAGGCATACCCATCCAGGAAGCACGCGGGCATATGGTTGCGGACATAGGTGGCGGTACGACCGATGTTGCAGTTATCTCTCTCGGCGGTATCGTGGCTTCGACTTCGGTCAAGTGCGCGGGGAACAAGATAGATGCCTGCATAGCGGAATACATAAAGAAGACATTCAACCTAGCTATCGGTGATCATACGGCAGAGAATATAAAGATCACCATAGGCTCCGCCATCCCTCTGGAGCAAGAACTCTCCATGCAGGTCAAGGGTCGAGATTTCATCACCGGCTTGCCTCGCTCGACCGAGATAAAAACAAATGAGATCGTGAAGGCATTGGCGACACCGCTCCGCGATATGATAAAGGCTATGCGCGATGTTCTACAGGAGACTCCACCCGAGCTTGCTGCGGATATTATAGATCAGGGTATTACACTTACTGGAGGCTCTTCGATGTTACGCAACTTGCCAGAATTGGTTTACAGACGCACAGGCGTGAAGGCTCAGCTAGCAGAAGATCCGCTACTCTGTGTGGCAAAGGGGACGGGTATTGCACTCGAGCATTTGGATACTTATAAGAAGACAATAATGTCGAAGAGAGCTTAGTTTCCGTTTGAAATTTGAGTATTGAAAATTGTAATTTATTTGGAACTTGGTGATTGGAACTTGGAATTTCTTTCTTAAACCTATGCCTATAATAAATAAATTATCTCATCACGCTTACCTTTTAGTTGGCACTTCTTCGCTGAGGAATCTTCTAGTTGATGAACTTCTTACGGTTCACAACATCTCTCTCAAGGCAAACCTCGACTTCTTTGATCACTCATACGACACCTTCAATATCGAAGACGCGCGTAACGTAAAGACCTTCCACGAAACCAAACCTATCGGTTCTTCTGGCAAGAAGATATTCATCCTCTCCATGAATGGCATCACTATAGAAGCACAAAATGCTTTGTTGAAGCTCCTCGAAGAGCCGTCGGAGTATTCGCATTTCTTCCTGATCTTGCCTTCTGCTCATCTGCTTTTGCCTACCGTGAAATCTCGAATGCAAATCGTGGATGTGATGAAGTCAGAAAGGGATGGTGCTAAGTCTGCTTTGTCCACATTGTCCGCCGAAGCCCTGCGGATGCGGTCGGAAGCAAAGCAGTTTTTAAAATTATCTTCCGGTAAACGTATCGAGACACTAAAGTCTCTCATAGATGATATTTCCAAGGAGAAGAAAACCAAACAAGATGCAATAAATTTCCTAAATGATATCGAAGCTGTCGTCTACGAGGAAAAGGGGGTGAAAGAGGGAAGAGAAATGCTGAACAAGATTTCCCTCGCTAGGAAATACTTGAATGATCGCGCACCTTCGATGAAAATGCTTTTGGAAATGGTTGCTATATAGTTCTTCTGCCCCAAATAATGCTAAATTTTTCATAAATCAAAATTTGGAAGTAGTTGATATGTTTCATTTTTTGGTATAAAATGCAATGTATGATAAAGGATATAAAATTCCGTCTATATTTTGTACGCCTTTTTCTGATATTCTTCCTTTTTCTTTTAACATTTCATCAGTGTTTAGCGACTACCGCTTCTTTAGGTTATTGGAAACTTGATGAAATTGCCGGTACTTCGGTGGCGGATTCTTCGAGTAGTGGGGGAACCGGTACAAACCACAACGCAACGTCTTCTGTTGATGTTCCATCAGCTATTTTATTTGCAAATGATAGGAGCTTGATTTTCAATAGTGTTTATACAAGTTACGTCGATCTACCAAGCACTGGTATAGTTGGAGCTGGTGATGCCTGGACAATGTGCGCGTGGTTCAAGTCTACAACAAGTACCGCCTTACAGGATATATACACAGAATCATATGCAGGGTCCACATTATCAGTTGTGACTCTCCAGATGAATGCGACTGCAGGTAAGGTTCGACTATTTGTTCGTAATGATGCGAATGTCGGAGTAATAGTAAACGCTAGCGTAACAGTCAACGATGGGTTGTGGCATTTTGCTTGCGGAGTGAAAACTTCAGATACGAACTATAGGTTGTATGTCGATAACGTCCAATTTTCGCCATCACCAAATACAGCATCCCTCGGCACAATATCTGTCCTCAATACCCATGCAATAGGTGCAAACAAACAAACTAATTTTAGCCGATATTTTACGGGAAACATAGATGACGTGCGAGTATATGATAGGGCACTTTCCTCAGCAGAACTTACAAGTTTATATGTAGGCAGTGATATAGATTCTGTCGTTCCTACTCAAACCAATGCTACGACATCGACTATGGTGGCGGGTACTTCGACACTTAGTACTTCTGGTATAGCGACGACTACTTCAATCACTGTCACAATCAGAAATGCAACGAGCAGTCCACTTGTAGGTGAGGCGGTCTCGTTGAGCAGTAGTCGTGGAGGTAGCGATACTATTTATCCGGCCTCTGTGGTAACTGATGCAAACGGAGTTGCTGTTTTTGTTGTACGATCTGCGGTAGTTGGTACATCAGTATATACGGCTACAGTCGATGATGTGACAATTACTGAAACTATTTCTATATCTTATACCGGTGTAAAGACAGACACAGGGGTGACTTATACTTCAACTTTGGATGACTTATCCTTAAATATGGACGTTTCTTACGACAATAGTCTCACAAATCTGCCAATAGTTGTGACTCTTCATGGTTATAGTGGTCCTTATACTGGAGATGACATCATCGAACGTTTGGCAAGTAAGGGTGTGTTTGCAATAAAAACATATAAGCGAGGTTATGGTGGTTCTCAGGGTACACAGGATGATTCTGGTAGGGAGATATACGACTTTTATGATGCGATCGAATATGTGAAAGCAAATTATTCATCCTATGTTGATGAAAATAATATCAACGTCATAGGATATTCGGGTGGCGGAGGAAATACATATGGCCTTATAACAAAATTTCCGGATTATTTTCGATCAGTGAATATTTTCTTTGGAATGAGTGACTACTGTTACGATTCTACCTATAGCTGGTGGTACAACGGTAGTATTAGTTATCGTACTGGCATGCAGTCACATATCGGTGGTACGCCGACATCTACACCTGATAGATGTTATGCTAGAGCTCATTATTTAGGAGCAAAGAATAACCCATATTCTCACATACAGTTGTTTTATGATACTGCGGAATCAATCGTACCGCCAAGCCACGCTACACAATATCTCACTCAGAATAATGCCGCTGGTTTATCTAACGTTATTGTAAGAACAAGTAGTAGTACCTCAACAACAACTGAACTTGTCGATGATTTTTCAACAGACTTATCAGATTTCACTTTTACCGGAGATGGTACAACAAAATTTACATGGAATCCTGGTGGTTATATAGACTGGGTGGGGGATAGGGCTACAAGCTCGAATGCTGTACTAAAGAAACTTTCGAGTCATAGGAGTTATAGTAAATCTGATAGGATCAAGGCTAGCTTTACTTTTTCCATCACAGATGTCGACACGAATGGTGTCATTTTATTTGGATTTAGAAATAGTACAAGTACTGCGATCAGAAACGCCGTGTCACTTATTGTTGTGAACCGAACACCGTCAGTAAGGATTGATTACAATGGGACAACTCTCGACCTATCCAATCGAGATTTTACCAATTTTGCCACTACATTGTCGACAGGCACATCTTATGGTGTAGATCTAGAGATGAATAATTCTGTGGTCACGGCAATTCTGAAAGACACTGAAGGCGCTGCTTTAGAAACTAAGACTGTTAGCTTTGATGCCGCAAAAGGGTTTGATGGTGTGGATGCTTTTGGTATGTATAATTTCCATAATGGAGATAATCTCGGAAGTGCAACAGGCACAATGGATAACTTGAGTATAGATGCATATGCAAGGTGGATTCACGGTTATCCTCAGGAAGGGGCGGGTACACCCGAAGGAAACATTACAGCAGAAAATTATTTTGTTCCGGATATTATTTCTGGTACTTGGAGTCGATCCACAGTGAACGTTTCTGGCAATATGTTTATTCCGGGATATGTCAAGACTCAAAAATTCCAAGTGTTTTTGGGGAACGGAAATGATGAGGTGGGCAATCTTACCTACAACATCTCAGGTTCTGGTGATTCTATATCAAACTCAAAAATGCTTACAGTAGAAGGTTTGACAGGTACATCGACTATTTCTTTGAAGCTGTATGAATTGACTCCTTTGACTCAGTACAATATCAGGGATAGAGATCTTACATATGGTGGAGATACAACTTCTCAAGCCATTTCGGATGGATCAGGAACTTTGACTTTTGGTGGAACGTTGGGTAGCACACATCAGTATGATATTTATAGCGGTACGGTGCAGAGTTCGGGGTTGACCAGTGATTCCATCGTTACATCTCGCATATCTACGGGTTATTCCAGTGGTTACAGTCCTTTTGTCTTTTCCTCCCCGCGTATTACGAAAGTAGTTCCTGTGTATAATTTTGTGAGAGACCTAGCTTTTGGTAGTAGTGGCATGGATGTAAAGGCACTCCAAACATTTCTTATTTCAAAAAGACTTCTTTCCGCTGGAAACGATATCGGATATTTTGGTCCAATGACGGAAGCGGCACTGGTTCGCTACCAATCATCTAATGGTATCACTCCCGCAATAGGATATTTCGGTCCAATTACAAGGTCGGTTATTGCTACTGACTACATGGGACTGGATGATATAACTTCTGGTCTACCTCAAATATCTACGGCGACTAATTTTTTTGGAAGGGATATGTTCCGTGGCGTTAGTGGGGTTGATGTAGGTCTTTTACAGAGATACTTGAACGATCATAATTTTATTGTCGCACAAAAGGGGGTTGGCTCACCTGGGTATGAATCAGATTACTTTGGCCCTGCTACGCAGGCTGCACTCATTAAGTTTCAAATTGCAAATAATATTTCGCCTGCTATCGGCTATTTTGGACCAAAGACTCGCGCAATAGTGAACGGTCAATAGATTCCTACGATCGCCTTGCAATCATAGTTGGCTTGTGCTAGTCTTATACTAGTTCAGAGTACATTTTCCTCAGCCAATTGCGGGCTGAGAGTGCTGCCAGAGATGGAGGTCTTTGTTTTCTCAAAGTCCTCCAGTGCGCGCCCTTATTCCTCGGGGCGCGCATTTTTATTTGCTTAATGTTATATTATTGGTACGACTTTATGATCATCATTTAACAAACTAATACACAAAACCATGGCTACAGACATAAATACCCTAAAAAAACAGCTTGCTTCCGCTACAGAGTGGTTGCGCAAGGAATTTCAGCAGATACGGACTGGACAGGCATCACCTAGTGTACTAGACAATGTCCGCGTAGAGATCTACGGTGCACCTATGTCGCTCAAAGAAGTCGCAAGTGTCACTCTCGAAGGGGCGAGGACACTCCGCATAGCACCATGGGACAAGACTCATATCAAAGAAATAGAAAAGGCTATTTCTACATCCAACCTCGGTCTCTCTGTCGCTGTGGATGACCAAGGTTTGCGTGTGAACTTCCCTCAGCTCACTACCGAGAGTCGCCAGGAGATAGTGAAGGCCGCCAAAGACAAGCTCGAAGAGGCTCGTAAACAAGTCCGCCGAGAACGTGAGGACTATATAAAGGATCTCCAAGCCAAAGAAAAAGACGGTGGCATGGGCAAAGATGAAGTCTTCCGTCTCAAGGGCGATGTCCAGAAAATAGTCGATGAAGAGAACAAGAAACTCGAGGAATTATTTGCAAAGAAGGAGAAGGAAATTTTGAGTTAGAGGACACTTAGTCCTTGCCCAAAAGGCGAGGTGTTATATAACAAAGCATTAATTAATTCAAAACTTTCTAACTCATGACCGCCATCATCTTCCTCATAGTCCTCGCTGTACTCATCTTCGTCCACGAACTCGGCCACTTCCTAGTCGCAAAAGCTTGCGGCATCCGTGTCGACGCTTTTGCTATCGGCTTTGGCCCCAGTATCTTTTCTTGGAAAGGCAGGGAGACAAAATATTCCCTCAACATCATCCCATTTGGTGGCTATGTGAAGATCTTCGGAGAGAATCCCGATGCAGAGTCTACTACAGGCCCTGATGCCGCAAGAAGTTTCATCAATAAGCCTCGGTGGCAACAGGCATGTGTCCTCGTCGCAGGTGTATTTTTCAACTTTATTTTTGCGTGGATACTTTATATAGGCATCTTTTCAGCTGGTGTGACTGCTACTACAGACGGATTCGAAAAGTACGCCGATCGCTTTAGTGATCCCAAGATCATGATCACCGATGTATTGCCTGGTTCTCCTGCAGACAAGGCAGGTCTCAAGGCGGGTGATGTCATTCAGGAAATCAAGAATAATACGTCTGTAGTAAAGAGTGTAGATCAGGAATACAAAGTCGAACCATTGCAAGTCGCTATAAATGAAAGTGGTGGTACGCCTATCAGTATGACAATTTTGCGAGACAGTACAGCAGAGACGCTAGAGATAGTGCCGGCTCAGGGCCTAGTTACAGACAAGTATGCAATAGGCATAGCGATGCAAAAAGTAGCGGACTTGCAACTACCATTCTTTACAGCTATATATGAAGCAGGGCACTTCGTCCTCGTCATGATCCGAGAGACAGCGGTGGGACTCTATACTTTTGTGGCAAATATTTTCCAGGGCACAGCAAACTTTTCCGATGTCGCTGGTCCGGTGGGCATAGCTGGCATAGTTGGTAGTGCCGCGGATATGGGTATGGTTTACCTACTCATGATCACCGCTCTCATCTCTATCAACTTGGGTGTTATCAACCTCATACCTTTTCCCGCTCTAGATGGTGGACGCATACTATTTGTAACTATAGAGTCTGTGATTCGGAGGCGTATACCTTCGCAAGTGGCAAATACCATGAATGCTGTGGGATTCGTTTTGCTCATGCTCCTCATGATCGTGGTTACATACAAGGATATTGTGAGGTTGTTCAAATAGGGAGGGAATTAGTAGCGACAAAATAGGAGGTTTTGATGTAAAACGAGCTGTGGATATGTTCCAGTATTTTTGCATTCGGTATTGACTTTTGCACTGATTCTGATACTATAGTATCAATATTAGCCTTAATATTAAGACTATGATAATAAAAAGAGCATTAGAAAACACAATAAATGAGTGGTTGTTCAAGGGTAAAATAATTATTTTGTACGGACCAAGACAAGTTGGAAAAACCACATTGGTAAAGGAAATTGCCAAAAAATATGGGAGTGAGAAAAATTATATAAACTGTGAAAATATAGACAATAAAACCGCGCTTGAAGACCAAAATCCCGAGAGATTAAAAAAATTTCTTGGTGAAGGCAAGTTCTTTATCTTAGACGAAGCTCAGAAAGTGAAGGATATCGGCACAACGTTGAAGTTACTCATTGACACATATCCCGATATACAGATCATTGCCACCGGCTCGTCCAGTTTCGATCTGTCCAATAAAATCAATGAGCCTCTTACAGGAAGAGCTATAGAATTTATATTGTATCCCATCTCGTATCAGGAACTGTATTTGACTATAGGAAACAGGGAAGCAAAAGCGTCACTACCTCATCTGCTTCGCTATGGAGCCTACCCGGCTTTGATTGGAAAATCGGACAGTGAAGTGACAACACTTCTTCAGACTATTTCAAATCAATATCTATACAAAGACCTTTTTGATTTTGAAGATATCCGCAAGCCCGATCTACTACTAAAGCTTCTTCAGCTGTTGGCTTTTCAGGTGGGACGCGAGGTGTCGATAAATGAGATAGCTACCAAACTCGAGGTGTCAACAAAAATCGTTACGAGATACATCGACTTATTGGAAAAAGCCTTTGTTATTTTCAGGTTGACCGCATTGTCGCGCAATCCAAGAAATGAAATAGGAAAAAAACAAAAGATATATTTTTATGATCTCGGTATCAGAAATAGTCTTATCCAGCGCCTAACACCACTTACGATCCGTGATGATGTGGGGGCTTTGTGGGAAAACTTCTGTATCATTGAGCGTAGAAAAAAGATGCATTATTCTCTTCGTTACGCCAATTATTATTTCTGGAGGAGCCTTGGCGGTGCGGAGGTTGACTATGTTGAAGAATCCGAAGACAAAATTCATGGCTATGAATTCAAATGGTCGGACTCGACATTTAGAATCCCAAAATCTTTTGTGGATACTTATACAGCGGATGTGACGGTTATAAACAAGGATTCTTTTGAGGAGTTTATCATGTAAGGAAAGTTTTTGAGGTTATTCGAGTCCAGGTTACTTTATGTGCCACAACGTCAAATGACTAACCTCAGATACATTCTGCACTCATTAGTCAAATAGGCAAGATTCCTACTTTGTTGTATCATTGTGCAATGAAACAATCCCAACTTTTTACCAAGACGCGTCGTGAGGCACCGAAGGATGAGGTAGCAAAGAATGCACAGCTCCTCATCCGTGCTGGTTTTATCCACAAAGAGATGGCCGGAGCTTACTCCTACCTACCTCTGGGTCTCCGCGTGCTAAACAAGATCGTAGGCATCATCCGAGAAGAGATGAATTCCCTAGGTGGTCAGGAACTCCATCTCACCGCTCTCCAGAACAAGGAGACTTGGGAGAAGACCGACCGCTGGAGCGATGCTGTAGTCGACAACTGGTTCAAGACTACTCTCAAAAATGGTGCCGAGCTCGGCCTGGCATTTACCCATGAAGAGGCACTCACTATGCTCATGAAGGACCACATACGGTCTTTCCGCGATCTTCCAACAGCTGTGTACCAGTTCCAGACAAAGTTCCGCAACGAACAGCGTGCTAAGTCCGGCATACTCCGTGGCAGGGAATTCCTCATGAAGGACTTGTATTCTTTTTCACGCTCTGCAGAGGAACAGGCGACATTTTATGAACGTGCAAAGCAGGCTTATATACGCATATTCGACCGACTAGGAATAGGTTCGGAAACTTACGTAACTTTTGCAAGTGGCGGATCTTTTTCCAAGTATTCTCATGAATTTCAGACTGTCTGTGAAGCCGGCGAAGATATAGTATATGTCCACGAAGCAAAGAAGATAGCAGTGAACAAAGAAGTACTCACAGACGAAGTGCTCACGGAGCTCGGTATAGCGAGGTCCGACCTCGTAGAGAAGAAAGCCATAGAAGTAGGCAATATCTTTACCTTGGGTACGCGCTTTTCCGAGCCGCTCGGTCTCACATACAAGGATGAAGAGGGGAAGACACTACCGGTAGTCATGGGAAGCTATGGCATAGGTCCTGGTCGCGCTATGGGTACGATAGTGGAGATACACAGTGACGACAAGGGCATCATCTGGCCCGAGTCTGTGGCGCCTTTCGCTGTGCACCTCATCGCCCTCATGAATGAAAGTGGAACGGTAAAGAAGGTGGCAGACGAACTTTATGAGAAAATGACCAAGCAGGGAACCGAAGTCCTATACGACGACCGCGACTGTGGTGCTGGCGAGAAGTTTTCCGACTCCGACCTCATAGGCATACCCAAGCGCATAATAGTAAGTGAAAAAACTCTTGCAAAGGATAGTGTAGAGACCAAGGATCGCGCCACAGGCAAAGTGGATATGGTGGGGATGAAAGATCTCTGAGTTAGCGCTATAATTGCGTCATAATATATAACCCAATTTTATGACGTTCATAATACTCGTAGTGGTTGTGGTTTTGTTCCTTTATCAGGGTAGTAGGATAAGCAGGTTGGAAAGACTTATACAGGGTAGTGCTCCTGCACAGAAGCCTGTATCACCGGAAGTATTGCCATCGATGCCTGTTGCGAATATGCCCCACACGCCACCCACACCTCTTGGTTCCATCTTGCCTGTAGCTCCTACACCACAATCCTCCGCAGTCTCTGGAGAAGAAATGTCCGGAAGAATTTTGGGCAGGATAGGTATAGGTGCACTTGTGATAGGTATTGGATTTTTCCTAAAGTATGCATTTGATAATAACTGGGTCGGCCCTGCAGGTAGGGTCATGATAGGTATCCTAGCGGGTATGATCCTCCTCGCTCTCGGTCAATGGCTCCGGAAGAAATATCTCGGCTACTCTGACCTACTCATGGGTGGTGGCTTGGCAGTATTGTACCTCTCGGTCTATTCTGCATTTTCGCTATACCATCTAGTAGATCCTATGACAGCATTCCTCGGCCTCATCGTCATCACGGTAGTGGGTGTACTCATTAGTCTTGCAAATGCTACACAGTCCCTCTCGGTCATCGCCCTTATCGGTGGCTACTTCGCCCCTATGGTCATAGGTGTGAGTCTGCTCGGTCCTACGGTCACCTTTACATACCTCACTATCCTGAACGGTGGTATGCTAGGCATACTCGTATACAAGAAATGGGACGTGCTCGCAGTCATCGGTCTCGCTGGTACATGGATACACTTCGGTTCGTGGCTAGCGACTTCTTATCAAGAAGACCTTCTGGTACCTACATTATTCTTCATCCTCTTGCAGTTCCTCATCTTCAATGCTTCCTCTCTGGTCCGCATAATCATCGAAAAGAGGAATGCCAAGGAATCTGACTTTGCTATCCTCTCTGTTACCGCGCTATCGTTCGCTATTGTCACATATCTCCTACTCACGCCAAAATATGAGGACTTCGTCGCTATTGGCGCAGTCCTGGTAGCAATATTTTATGGAGTTATTGCTCTCGTTGCTTTCAAAGAAAATCCTGCGGATCGCACGATAAACATTTTCCTTCCTGGCTTGTCTGTAGCCTTTCTCACTGCGGCTGTAGCAGTACATTTCTCAGGTCCTTGGATAGCGCTGTGGTGGTTCATCGAGTCTGTGATCCTGTATATCGTTGCATCGAAGTCTTCGAGTAGGGGATTCCAAGTCATGGGAGCTACAGTCTATGTCCTCGCCCTTATACGCATGTTCTACTATATCTTTACCTTCGGCATGCCGGCGGACTTTGTAGTCATATTCAATGCTCCTTTTGTTCTCCTCGCTGTATCGATATTGGTCGCTTATGCAAATGCTTTCGTCTACTATCGCTACGGCAGTATAACTCCTGATATACAAAAGAAGGGAATATCGGCTTTTGTTATTATTGCAAATATCCTCACAGTCTATGCTCTCACCACACAGGTCACCGCGTATTATGGTATAGAGCTTCGCGGGCATGGTTATGGCGATGCGGCATATAGTGCGATAAAGAATACTTCGAACACTGCCGTTTCTATAGTCTGGGCTCTATATGCGGCTCTCCTCACTATCATCGGTTTTGCCAGGAACTATGCCGCCGTGCGCCGCATGGGACTCTTTCTCTTTATCCTCACTGCCTGCAAGGTGGTCATAGATGTCTGGAATTTGGGACAGTTGTATCGCATCGTATCGTTCATCGTCTTTGGTATCATTGCTCTCGCGGCTTCGTTCATGTATGTGAAGTACAAGGATAAGCTCAAGGATATTGTGTAAGCTTGGTAATTATATTTTCTCTTTGTCAATTACCCCAACATTATCTTTGTGTTAATGTATGAGCTATGTTCAAGGAAAGAAAAGATAAGTTGTTTTCCCGACTATCCAATGACATTGGCATTGACCTTGGCACGGCCAATACTCTCGTCTATGTACGCGGCAAAGGCATAGTTGTGAATGAACCCTCCGTTGTGGCTGTGAACCAAAAGACCGGCCAGGTAGTCGCCATAGGCACGACAGCCAAGGAAATGCTCGGTCGCACTCCGACCCATATCGTAGCGGTGAGACCTCTCGTAGATGGTGTTATCTCTGACTTCGAGGTTACAGAAGAGATGCTCTCGTACCTCATGAAGCGTGCTGGGGAATATCTACCCAAGAAACTTATGGGTCCGCGTGTAGTCGTGGGTGTACCTTCCGGCGTTACAAATGTAGAAGTTCGCGCTGTCCGCGATGCCACAAAGAATGCAGGCGCACGCGAAGTATATGTCGTAGAACAGCCCATGGCCGGAGCTATAGGTATTCGTCTACCCATTCATGAGCCGGTTGGCAGTATGGTTATCGATATTGGTGGCGGTACGACCGACATAGCCGTGATCTCTCTCGGTGGTATAGTCCGTTCTGCAAATCTGAAAATAGCTGGCGACAAATTTAACAATGATATCATTTCCTATATTCGTAACGAATTCAAAATTCTCATCGGTGAAGCTACCGCAGAACAAGTCAAGATCAGTGTGGGTGTGGTCCTACCCGGTGATCCTGTGGAGACGACTATTCGCGGTCGAGATCTCATCACTGGTTTGCCTCGCGAAGTAGTCATCACCGACTCGGATATTCGCGAAGCTATGGCCCAGTCTGTAGAAGTCATAGTCGATGCGACGCGTCAGGTGCTAGAGACCACTCCGCCGGAAATATTGGCCGACATCATGAAACGTGGCATATATATGGTCGGTGGCGGAGCACTCATAAAGGGTCTGGACTCTCTCCTCATGGCTACTCTCAAGATCCCTGTAACCGTTGCCGACGATCCTCTCACGGCCATAGCTCGAGGGGCAGGTATCATTCTCGAGGACTTAGAAAAATACAGGAGCGTCCTCCTCGAATCTGACGATGTACATCAATAGAACTCAAAATCCCAGGAGAATGGGTCAAAAGATCGCGGCTTTTTTTGTCATTTTCTTTCTTATTCTTTTCGTAGGACTGCAATTTTTTGTGCCACATCTGCTGTCGGGAATATTTTCCAGCATCGCTACGCCTTTTTGGCAAGCAGAGTTTGCTATAGGGAGTGGGTCGCTCCGTTCGCCGGGTTCTCTCGTGGCCGAGAATGAAGATCTCAGGCGTCGACTTTCTGATATGGAGATGAGGATGGGCAGTATTCTTTCGGTGGAGAAAGAAAATGAGGAGCTGAAGGCACTGTTTGGTATTACGAAAACTACTCCGAATATTATCGGCGTCATATCTGAAAGGCAAATCTTTGTAAATAGCTCCAGTTCTACCTCGACTCCGAGTCTGACCGGAACCAATAGCGAGGAGAGGCGTGCCTCCGGCAAGATACTTGCACCTGTTTTGGTCCGCCCACCATTTGCACCTTACGATGAGTTTGTTGTGAGTGGTGGTGAGGATATGGGTTTTGCTCCTGGGGACCGCGTCTATGCTTCGGAACAAGTGCTCATAGGCACCATTAGTGAAGTTTTGTCACGCACATCGAAGGTGCTGTTGTATTCCTCGCCAAAGCAGACACATCAGGTTCTGGTTGGCTCAGGGAATATTCTCGCCACTGCCGTCGGTCGAGGCGGAGGTCAGTATTCTGCAGAGCTGCCTAGGTCGGCTCAGGTGAAGGAGGGTGATAGCGTCATCGTGCCTTCGCTTTGGGACAAGCCCTTTGGCATAGTAAATGCTGTTATTAGCGACCCAGCGCAACCTTTTGTGACTGTACTCTTTTCTCCGCCGGTAAATATATTCCAGTCTAGGTGGGTGCTAATATCAAAATGAAAAAAAGTTTTTATTATAGGATATTCGCCGATATCTTGGTTGTAATTTTCCTTATTCAAGGTTGGTGGTTTGTTGCCTTACCTGTCCTCCTTATTGGAGCTTGGAGTTTTCCATTTTATTTCGAGCTTATCCTCGCCGGTATTTTTTATGACAGTCTTTTTGGTATGGCCGGAGCTCAAGGTATATATGGATATGTTGGTACTATTGTCACATCAGTCTTTTTCATTGTTATATTTTTTGCAAAAAGGATAGTTCGCAGGTGAACCGTGTGATACAATTTTTCTGTGAATAAGAAATACATAGAAATCAATCCCGAAGAGATACTGCTCGATTCGAGTAATTTGCCGGATTACGATACCACCCAGCTCGAGGGGCGTCTAGAAAAGCCCATATCGAAGGTTTCGCTCTACTCCCTGATCGGCATATTTTTTATTATTATGGCAGTATTTGTCGCACAGGCCTGGAAACTTCAGGTCGCAAACGGCCAGAGCTACCGTCTGCGTAGTGAAAAGAATATTCTCCGGCCTGTGCCATTGTTTGCCGGTCGAGGTGTCATCTATGACAGGAATGGTAAGTTATTGGTCTGGAATTCTCCGAAGGCGACTATCGCTACGACTAGTGCCGACGCTCGTTATTCCATCTCTGTACGCGAATATGCCACGACTACCGGTCTCGCTCATGTGATCGGCTATGTTCAGTATCCGTCAAAGGATTCTAATGGCTTTTATTACCAGGAGGATTTTCAAGGTATAGACGGTGTAGAGAAGTATTACAACCAAGACCTCCAAGGATCGAATGGCTCGCGTTTGGTCGAGGTGGATGCACAAGGCAAGATAATATCCGAAAATACTATCCGTCCGCCTGATCAGGGTGGCAATATCACACTTTCCATAGACAGCAGGGTACAGTCCGCACTTTATGCAAACATAAAGGATATTGCCGAGAGGGTGGGCTTTACAGGTGGGGCGGGGGTTATCATGGATGTGACCAATGGTGAGATTATTGCTCTCACTAGCTACCCGGAATATAGTCCACAAGTCATGTCGGATCGTACCGACACAGCCAAGGTCAGAGCTCTTCTCAATGACAGCACCTTGCCATTCCTGGATCGGGCGGTAGATGGCTTGTATACACCCGGTTCCATCGTGAAGCCGTATGTTGCTATAGGCGTTCTCGAAGAAAAAATCATCGACCCGTCCACTATCATAGTTACGAACGGTTCCATATCGATCCCAAATCCATACGATGATACAAAGTCCACTTTATTTCGTGACTGGAAAAATCATGGCCCCATAGATATGCGCCATGCCATAGCGCAATCTTCTGATGTGTACTTTTACCAGGTGGGCGGGGGATACAAGGGTCAAAAAGGTCTAGGCATACTCAATATAGACAAATACTTGCGCATATTTAGTTTTGGATCATCCACTCTTCCTTCCTTCGTCCATGGCAAGGCGGGCACCATCCCTACGCCTGAATGGAAGAAAAAAACTTTTGATGAAGATTGGTACATTGGCGACACTTATCATACCGCTATCGGTCAGTACGGTTTCCAGGTGACACCTGTGCAGATAGTCCGAGCTGTCGCCGCTATCGCCAACAACGGGGTGCTTCTCACGCCATCCATACGCAAAGGGGAAGTCTTGCCTGTTGACCATATACTCAATGTTGCCGAAAAGAATTTTCGCATTGTGCAAGAAGGCATGCGTCTCAGTGTTACCGAGGGTACGAGCAAGGCATTGAATGTGCCATTTGCAAACATTGCCGGCAAGTCCGGTACCGCCGAGCTCGGCGTGAGTAAGAATAAAGTAAACTCCTGGATCACTGGCTTTTGGCCCTATGAAAAACCCAAGTATGCATTTGTGGTAATTATGGAGAGCGGTTCTGTACACAACCTCATCGGTGCCGCCGCGGCTATGCGCCAGCAACTAGATTGGATGGATGCGAATACGCCAGAATATTTTCAATAATACTGCTAGTTATCCACAGTTTTTCTTGACGGTGAACACTCGTTCACCTATACTGTATCCATGAGCAGATACCAGACAATAAAAGAAATACGCCAGGAGATAGACCGCCTAAATCAGGAGATCGACCTCCGGATCATTCGCGGTATATCTTATGCCAAGGAAGCCCGCCGGCACAAGTTCCTCATGTCACAGCTCCGCCGTCTGCGCCCGAGCACCTTGGCCTGGTTATCTCGCTCTCTCAGTTTCGCTTCTATGTTCCTTTTCTAGACTTTCAAAAATTCATAATTCATAATTCATAATTCATAATTTTTCCCCCATGTTCGATTCTTATAAAAACAAAATCCTAAACTTCTACCGCGATCACAAGCGTATGCCCGGCTATGCCGAGATCATGAAGCTCCTCGGTTTCAAGTCCAAGAACTCTGTATACAAACTCGTGAACAAGCTCGTCGAAGGTGGTTTTGTGAGTAAGGATTCTCAAGGCAAGCTCATACCGAACAAACTCTTTGGTGAGACTCGTCTCCTCGGTCTGGTAGAAGCAGGTTTTCCTACTGCGGCAGAAGAAGAACTGGTAGATACCATGAGTCTCGATGAATACCTCATAGAGAACAAAGAAGCGACATACCTACTAGAAGTAAAAGGTGACTCCATGATAGATGCCGGCATCCAAGAAGGCGATCTCGTCATAGCAGAGCGTATCGCGCGCGAACCCAAGATCGGGGAAATAGTCATAGCAGAAGTAGATGGAGGCTGGACCATGAAGTATTTTCGTCGACGCGGCAGTCAGGTGTATTTGGAGCCTGCAAATCCCAAGTATGATCTTATCTATCCGGAGAATGATATGAAGGTTGCCGCAGTGGTGAAGGGGGTGGTTAGGAAATATTAGTTACTATATATCTAGCGCGTTCAGGTCCTACGTGCGGATTCCGGGACACGCTCAAAATCCGCAACTGCTCATAGAACGCCTGTTGCGGATTTTGAGCTAGTTTCGTCCGAGCCTTGTAATGATAATGCAGATACGCTGTATCCGGCTCGGACTCCAAATGTCCCTCCACCGCACGTAGGACCTGAACGCTTAGTTACTATAATAAAATTATGCCAATACTCACTCACCACTCCTTTCCGCGCGCGATACTTCATATTGATGGGGATTCATTTTTTGCATCCTGCGAGGTCGCCAAGAATCCTGCTTTGAAAGGAAAACCAGTAGTCACAGGTAAAGAACGTGGCATAGCATCTTCCATGAGTTATGAGGCACGCGCTCGAGGCGTGCGACGGGCGATGAAACTTTCAGAAATACGGAAGATCTGCCCTGACGTCATAATATTACCTTCTGACTATGAGACCTATAGTCTCTACTCCGAAAGAATGTACAAAATAGTTCGTCGCTACACCGAAGCCGTCGAAGAATACAGCATAGATGAATGTTTCGCCGATCTGACAGGTATGAGACGGGCAAATCATTTGTCATACGAGGATATGGCCATAAAGATACAGCACGAACTATGTACCGAGCTCGGTATGACATTTTCTGTCGGACTTTCACTAAATAAAGTCATGGCAAAGGTAGGTTCGAAATGGCGCAAACCTGATGGGCTCACCATCATTCCGGGGAAGAATATGCACCTCTACTTAGCGAAGTTACCTGTAGGTAAGATCTGGGGTATTGGTCCCAACACTTCTGCTTATCTTCAAAAAATAATCAAACCCTCTTCATCCGAAAGTTTTGTAAGTGCTCTCGACTTTGCCATACAGAGTCCGGAATGGGTGAGTGGACACTTGAGCAAACCATTTCAAGAAATACATCGCGAGCTCAATGGAGAGTTCGTATATCCGCTCACCTTGGGTCAAAAGCACGACTATGCATCGATAAGTAAGACTAGGACTTTTACCCCACCTTCTACCAACCGAGAATTTGTCTTTTCTCAGCTGTCCAAAAATATCGAGAATGCCTGCATCAAGCTCCGTAGGCATAGTCTCTTTACTCGGCGCATAGCTTTTTTTCTGAAGACGCAGGATTTCTATTACCATGGTTTGGAAATAAAACTCCCTCAGTCTGTATCTGCTCCACAGGCCATCATCTCTCTCATCCTTGAGAAACTGCACCTGGTCTACAAATTGCAAGTACCATATCGTGCTACTGGCATCGTGCTTATGGATCTGGATCATGAGAATGCCGAGACTATAGACCTCTTTGGCAATGCGGACAAGATAGGTAGTACGCACAAGGTCCTGGAAGCAATGGACAAGATAGACCGTCGCTACGGCAAGCATACTATTTTCCTGGCTTCTTCTGCGAGAGCCATCCATGAACCCGCACACAAAAATTCCCGCGCCGATAATTCGGAACGCAGGAATCATTTGTTAAAAGGTGAGACAGCTAGGAAACGTCTAGGTCTGCCATTCTTGGGTTATTTGTTGTTATTTTTTTGCTCTATTGCTTGGTAGAGGGCAGCGGTATTGAGGTTGTCTCGTGAGTAATTCACAGCGATCTTGGATCGTGATACGGAAGGACTGCAGGCTTCGGTAGACTCTGTGCATCCCACTTCGGCGAGCATGTCTGTGCCGACATCTCCTTCGGTCGGTACCCAGGTTGCCACGCCGTCATTGGGAGTTTTGTCAGATACTGTACGGACGAGTTCGTATGTGTCGGGGTTTGAAGCCGTTTTGCGTATAATGGAAATCTTTACAAACTCTGAAGGGAAGTCGGATACGCTCCAGCGGATATTCTGTGGAATTCCGAGGTCTATGCTCTGGATAGCAAGGGCGGCATTTGTCATTCCTTGTCTGGAAGTGGCTATTTCGCCTTCGACCGGGCTAGTATCAGGGCTGTTAAGTACTGCAGTGAGCGCTATTGCGCCACCGACAGCGAGTATGCCCGCGAGGGCGTAAGCGATATAAGGTGTTTTGTTCATGTAAATATAGTATAACATAGCCACCTTTTTGTCTATGGGGGTATATAAGTTCAATAGCCACTGCCCCCCACCCAGCACACGAAGAAGTTCCTCGGGACACGCCGTCTCTGCCTGCTGGCAGAGCGGCTGGTTCTCGGCCGCCTCGCCCTCCTTCGCTAAAGCTACGGAGGCGAACCGGCCTCCGAAACGTCCCTCGGATTCTTCTTCCTGTGCTGGGTGGGGGAAACGTATCTGCATATGAAAAAGGCACCGAAGAAGATCTTCGGTGCCCGTGATTGGTTCACACATGTTCAGTTCAAACAACTTTAGTAGCTCGGGCCGTAAACGATTGAAGCCACTTCAGCGTTTTGAGCGTTTTGCATGTTGTGGGCGGATCGCTCGTTCCGCACGTACTGCGTACGGCGGTCGTCATCGAAACTGACTTCCTGGATCATGGGACCGACTGGCGGAGAGGATCTGAGATCCTGCCTTGAGCCCGACTCACTGATAGCAACTACGCTACCTGCGCCGACACCGCCTCTGATGTCGATCTTGGACCGAGGCTGTTTTGCGATGTGGATGACAGCATCCCGCAAAACATTTTTGTCGTTCGTGACACCCTCCAGATTCAACTGAATGGTGTTCGCTCGATCCATTTGCCCGGCGAGCATCGCTTTCAACGTCTCACTCGAAGGGCCGTCGTTCACTTGCTTCATTTCTGGAGCGGGTGTCGGAGCTTGTGGTACCGGAATCGCCGGTGTTCCTACCTTCGCCTCCTGTGAAGGAGGTTGAGGTTGGTTGTCGGCGGCCATTTTCTTGTTCCCAAAGCTGTTGAAGGCCAGGAGAGCAAGTAAGGCGATGAGAAGGATGGCGATGATCGGAGCCGCATTGTTTTTGACAGCTTCGAGAGCTTTGTCCGGACCAGATTTCGTGGGGGCCGGAGGCGGAGTCTCATTTTTGTCAGACCCTTTCCCTCCGTCCTTTTTGTCGTCTGGAGTCTCTTCCGCCTTTGTGGGTGCCGGAGGAGGCGCAGTCTGCAACCTTGCGAGAGCGACGCGGAGAGCTTCAAACTTCTCCATGTCATTCTTCAATGTCTGGATGTACAGCTGTTGAGGGACGAAGTCGCCCCGGAGCGATTTTTCCATCGCTTCGACTTTCTTTGACATGATGTCGGCGAGCCTCTTCTCCGTATCTGCCAGTACTTCTGGTGGGATGGTTGCGGCGTTCTTGTTCAGAGCGGCGATCCTGCTCTCAACTTCACTGTTGAGTTTCTTCCATTCACCCTCCAGAGTGTCCATTCGATTTGCCAGTGCCGTATCGACGGCTTCGAGTTGTCCGAATCGCGCGTTCTGTTCCTCAACTTTTTTGAGGATTTCCAGATCAGCGGCAGAACGCTTGCTGAGAAACTCTTCAACGGTCTTTTGACCCGCGTCGAGCTTCGCAGTAGTGTTCTGGTTCAGTGTGTCGAAGGAACCTGTCAACGCTGTCACGGAACTCGTGGTCTCGCCGAGGGCTTTTTCAAAACCCGTTAGCTTGTCACCAAATCCCGCTACTGTCGTGGACAGTCCACTCACGGTCTGATCGAGTGTGTGTTGGTCGGCTTCTTTCTTTTCCGCTCTTTCGACGACCATCGATAGACTTTTGTTGAGTTCCGCGGTCTGCAGGAAAGCGAGGTCGATAACTTGCTGGAGGGTCTCCAGTTTATCTGTCGGCTTCTCCTCGGGTTGTGTAGGCTTCTCTTCAGGCACGTCAGGTCCGCCGAGGGCGATCGCTTGTTCCCGCGTTAGCTGGAATTTTGTGATCGCCGGCGCGCTGTCGACTTGGGGTCGAAACTTAATAGTTGCCCTGACTGTGGCCACGAACGTTGTGCCGGGTCGGATCTTCTCACGAAGATTCGGGTTGATGCTCAGACCCGAAAGTCTGACTGGAACCAACATGCATTTCGGAACTTGTACCGAAACGCCCTGATTTTCCCAGATGACCTCATCTAATTCGTTCTTGATCTCCAACCGACACTGGTCGGTTTCAGGTTCGAGCTTGCACATGAGCGCTGTTTGTTTCGCATCGAACTCGACTTCTGGTAGAGGTAGAGGACTGTTATTCATACAAGGACTCCTTCTGTGTTGTTTCTCTGCGTTTTTGCAGGCTGTTGTTACTGTTTATGTGATTGCCAAAGCAGCAAATCTATACGCACACTAGCAGATCTGGAGTGCTTTGTCAAGTGGCAAAGGGCTGATTTACCAAGCTCAAAGGAGTTATCCACAGGCCTATGTGTGGTGTGGATAGCATGAAGTGGTGTAGAATGGTATCTAAGTGGGAAGAAGTGTTATACAAACTTTCGTGCCACAGCACCTAAATTTCTCTAATACTTCAAACCCGCAAACATATGCTCATCGGAGAATATCAACATACGTTCGATGACAAGAGTCGGATATCCCTTCCTGCCAAATTTCGCAAGGAAATGGGGCAGAGCGTAGTCATAGCTCCGGGTATTGATAACTGTTTATTTGTTTTCACTATGAAGGGATGGAAGGATTTTGCGGAGCGCTTGTCTCGTCCGGATAGTTCCTCGGTGTTGCAGGCGGACAATCGAAACTTCAACCGTTTGGTAATTGGCCGAGCGGTTGAGGTGGAGGTTGATGGTACTGGACGTATGCTCATACCGGATCATTTGCTCGAGTACGCGAACTTGAGTCCTCGGTCTTCCGAGGCCACATCAGCGGCAAAGGCGACGATCATCGGTGTCATGAACAGGGTGGAGATATGGAATAGCGAAACTTGGCTCTCGTATCGGACCGAGTTTGGCAAGAAGACAGATGTCATGGCGGAACGCCTCGCATCCGTCGGTATCATATAACTCCTCATGCATAGCATACACAAATCCGTACTTTTACATGAGATAGTGAAAGATTTCAAGGAGGCTCGTATGAGAGAAGGAGAAAACCTCTGGTACATAGATGGTACGCTCGGCGGAGCCGGACATGCTCTGGCGATTGCGGAAGCGTTTGATAGCAAGGTAAATATTCTCGGACTCGACCAAGATGAGACAGCCATAGAGAGAGCGAAAGAGCTCCTCACTGGCAAATGCGATCGTCTGGTATTGGTAAATGAGAATTTCCGGAACCTAGACAAAGTCATGAGCCAGAGTGGCATAGAGACGGCGGACATGATCCTCCTCGACCTCGGGCTTTCGTCAGACGAACTCGAGAATAGTGGTAGAGGATTCACATTCCAGAAAGATGAGCCGCTCCACATGACATATGGGAATCCGGATAAACAACCTTTCACCGCTCTCGATATAGTGAACGGTTGGAAAGAGGAAGATATAGCAAATGTCATCTTTGGTTACGGTGAAGAGCGATACGCGAGAAGGGTCGCAAGAAGGATAGTAGAGTACCGCACCAAGAAGCCGATAGAGACTTCCATGGAATTGGCGGAAATAGTGAAGGGTTCGATGCCGAGAATGTTTCGTAAGCCGAAGATCCATCCGGCGACAAAGACATTTCAGGCTTTGCGAATAGCAGTGAACGATGAACTGAACGCTCTCCGTGAAGGCTTGGCAAAAGGGTATTCCAGACTGGGAAAGGAAGGCAAAATAGCAGTGATTTCTTTTCATAGCTTGGAAGATCGGATAGTGAAAGAATTTTTTAGAAGCAAGGAAAGTGAAGATGGTGCAAAAATCACAAAGAAACCCATCCGCGCCGGGGCACAGGAAGTAGCGGAAAATCCGAGATCTCGCAGTGCAAAATTACGAATACTCCAAAAAAAACAATAAAATGACGAAAATAATAGCAAAAACATATTCTCTCGCCGATGACAATCGCGCAATGATAACAAAAACACTTTTGGCGGGTTGTCTGGTCATGGCATTTCTTTACGCTTTCAACATGTACAGTGTTATTACAAAGACAGTGGCTGCCCAGGTCATCGAAAAGCAGATGGTGACATTGGCAAGCTCGGTCCAGAAGCTCGATGCGCACTACATCACTCTTTCGAACAAGATCACACCGGAAATGGCATCTGACTATGGCCTCATGCAGGGACAAGTTTCTGCCTACATCTCTAGGACAAAGTCTGTCGGTTCCGTCGGCGCAACAGTCACAAAATTGTAATATAATAGTGGCATAATGACAGCCAAAGAACGTATTCGAACCAGGGTCATCTTTCTCGGGATGATAGTCTCTGCACTCGTGCTCACAGCCACTCTCTACTCGACACAGGTGGTAGCAGGCAAAAAGTATGCAGACCGCGCGGAGGTGCAGTATACAAAGCCCGCCGCCACTTTTTTTGATCGAGGTACCATATATTTTTCATTGAAGGACGGTACTTCCATAGCTGGTGCCACTATCGAACAGGGTAATCTCATATACATGAATGGCAAACAGGTAGAGGAACCGGATCAGGCACTTGCGGCACTGTCCGAGTTTATTACAATAGATGAAAAGATCCGTTCACGGGTCATGGCAAATGCTGATGCAGGTTACATAGAGCTCGCTCACCGCATCTCAGACACGGAAGCGCAGTCGATCGTCTCTCTCAAGCTTGGTGGCATACGCAAAGCAAAAGAGTCCTGGAGATCGTATCCGGGTGGCGTACTCGCCTCGCAAACTTTGGGCATCATCGGCGAGGATTCGAGCACGTCTACGATCCGTGGCAAGTACGGGCTCGAGCGATCTTACGAAGAAGTACTCGGTCGTTCTGGCAGTGGTTCCAATGTCAGCGTCTTTGCCGAGCTCTTCGCCGGTGTCGAAGATATTTTTTCTGGTGAAAAAGGTGAAGGTGATATAGTCACCACGATCGAACCTACGGTTGCTAGTTATTTGGAAAAAATCTTGAGCGATACCAGTACGACCTGGCACCCGGACGAGATAGGTGGCATCATTCTCGACCCCAAGACAGGTGAGATCATAGCGATGTCTTCACTGCCGACATTCAATGGCAATGATACTTCCGGGGTGAGCGATACTGGACTCTTTTCGAACCCGTTGGTGGAGCATGTCTATGAGATGGGGTCCATCGTAAAGCCGCTCACAGTCGCGGTCGGTCTAGACTCTGTGGCCATATCGCCTTCATGGACATACGAAGATACTGGTACCATGATTCTGAACAGTAAGACGATAGGTAACTGGGACAGGAAGGCTCGCGGTCGGACAGGTCTCCAAGATCTTTTGAGTCAGTCCTTGAATATGGGAGCTGCAACAGTCGGTCTTAAGACTGGCAAAGAAAATATGTCGAAATATTTTGACAGCTTGGGTCTGGGTGAGAAGACAGGTATAGATATGCCAAACGAAGCTACCGGTCTCGTGAAAAATCTCAAGGCCGGACAGGATATAGACATAGCTACTGCTTCCTATGGCCAAGGCATAGCGATCTCTCCTGTGGCCATGGCCCGCTCCCTAGCTGTCCTCGCAAACGGCGGCAAGATCGTGATACCGCACTTGGTCCGAGAGATCATATATCTGGATGGGACAAAGAGGAACTTGAGTCAAGAGTTGGCTGCCAAGAGCGAGCAGGTTCTCCGCCCAGAAACGGTGAACGAGGTTACAAGTCTCCTTGTCAATGTTGTTGACAAGGCGCTCAAAGAAGGCAAGATAAAGAATCCGAGATATACTGTAGCGGCAAAGACTGGTACAGCGCAGATACCTGACCATGTGAATGGGGGATACTATACTGACCGGTATCTGCACTCATTCTTCGGTTATTTCCCGGCTTATGACCCGAAGTTCTTGGTTTTCTTATATCAGATACATCCCAAGGGTGCGCAGTATGCTTCCGAGACATTGACGGACCCATTTGATAACTTGGCCAAGTTTCTGATAAATTACTATGATGTGCCGCCAGATAGGTGATAACTATGCAAATCATAAAAAAAATAATTGTAGCAATATTAACACTCGAATCCCGGGTGATACTTTTCAAATACCGACCTTTCATCGTCGCTATTACCGGAAGTGTTGGCAAGACTTCCGCAAAAGATGCTATCTATGCTGTACTCAAGAACCACTCTAAATATGTGAGGAAGAGTGAGAAGAGTATGAATAGCGAGCTAGGTTTGCCACTCACGGTCATAGGAGTGCCAAACGCGTGGCATAATCCACGTGAGTGGTTGCGCAATATTGTTCAGGGCTTGCGACTCATATTCCGCAAGACAGAATATCCGGATACGCTCATTTTGGAAATCGGTGCAGATCATCCTGGTGATATAAAGAAGGTGGCAAAGTGGCTCCATCCGCATGTCGCTGTCATCACTCAGGTCAGCCGCACGCCGGTGCATGTGGAGTTCTTCAAATCGCCAGAGGAAGTATTCGAGGAGAAAGTATCTCTCATACGCGCAGTACGGAAGGGCGGCACCGCAGTATTGCTCTCAGAAGACAGTAGGCTCATAGCTATGCGGGACGAGCTCACAAATAAAAAGATTGCCGTTGTCACATATGGTACAGATGACATTGCAGAGGTCCGCGGATCGGAATTTTCTTTTGAATACACGGAATACCTGAAAAAGACACTTGTCTGTCGATTCAAGCTGAATATGGGAACTGATCAAAATACGGTCACATACAAGAATCCTCTGGGTAGGACGGGTATGTATCCTCTGCTCGCCGCTGCGGCAGTCGGTCGAGCTTGCGGTGTTTCTTTTGGTGATATTATCTCCGGCTTGGGACAGTACGATGCGCCCAAGGGTAGACTCAATGCTTTACCTGGTATCAATGGCTCGATAGTTATAGATGATACGTACAATTCCTCACCTGACGCTGTGCATGCCGCGCTTTTTACATTGCGAGAACTCACCTGTTCGGGGAGGAAGATCGCAGTTCTGGGAGACATGTTGGAGCTGGGAAAATATTCTGCCGAGGAACATAGGAAAGTGGGTAGGGAAGTCGCAGGTGTGGCAAATATTTTGTATACAGTGGGACAACGTTCTCGCGGGATAGCGGAGGAAGCTGTCTCTCTCGGCATGTCTCCAGAAAATATGAAATCTTTTGATTCTGCACACGATGCTGCAGACTTTATCTATCGAGATATTCGTACTGGAGATATCATCCTTGTGAAGGGTTCGCAGTCTATGCGTATGGAGAGGGTGGTCAAGGAGCTCTTGAAAGATGCTTCGGAAGCTAGTACATTGTTGGTACGTCAGGAAGAGGAGTGGTTGAAGAAAGAGTAGAATAAAATTAAGTGTTTATGGCCCTATCGTCTAATGGTTAGGACACGGCCTTCTCAAGGCTGGAATCGGGGTTCGACTCCCCGTAGGGTCACACGACCAAAAAGTCCCAGGTTATCCTGGGACTTTTTGTGTCGTGTGTGATCTCCGGGGGAGAGAGTCGAAAGCCGGAGCGAGCGAAGGCGAGCGAGGCGGGGTCGAGCGCCGAGCCAGTAGGCGAGGACGCGTGACCGACTCCCCGTATGGTCACCATAATTTTATTGATATCGATTGTTTCTTTTTTAAAATGATTTTGTGTATCAAAAAAGGCTGGATGGACCAGCCCCGTGAAATTATCAGTTTGTCGGAATGTAATTATATGGCACTTTATTGATAAATTGAGGTGCCAAATCCCGATGATAGAAACGTCCGAACTTCCGGTATGGAGCCAAAAACCCTGGGTACAGATTTTCCGCTATCTCAAGTATCTGAGGTTGTCTTGTGGCAAGTGATTCTGCACACTTGCTGATCTTATCTTCATTGTGGACCGGATATCCAATGACCATTAACATTATATGGATCAGTTCATGGTAAAGAGTATTAGCTGTCTCATGGATCTGTCTTTCGACGGGATCATCAAGACCGTCCCAAACATATATACCAAAAACTCCGGTAGGGTGAAATAGGTCAAGTTCCGATAGGGTTGTGAGACATCCCTGGAAAAATAATGGTCTTACGCAGATGAAGCGACACCATGTTGAGAGAAATTCTGGAATACGATCGATTCCCATTTTCTCAAGTTTATAGAAGATCACTCGCTCGATTAATGGATCTGCGGAAGCCACGGGAAAGTGCAATATGTTAGTGTTCATAAATCTGACCCAAGACTAGCATTTGATTTTATGTCTGTAAATAATCATAAATTTGTTTTCAAAAAAGCCGCCTTATCATAGGCGGCTCGCGCAAGAGTATCTCAAAATCTTTCTCAGATACTTTCGCCAGCAATCTTTTCTTCTGGCGTAGGGGTTGAGAGAATCTTGTCTAGGTTTTTGACGTGTGCCAAGAGACCTGTTTGATAAATCGACTCGTCCGTTATCTCTTCCCCAATGAGTATTGTTGTTTGACGTTCGGAGTGAGGAGAATTGAGAAGGGAGGGTATGTGATCAACACTTTGGATTATTCCTGAAAGGATCGTGTCCGGGTTAAATTTGTTCGAGAAGAAGTTGGTCACAGTTAGCCTGCCTAGACTTACATCTCTGTTTTCATTTTCCGGAAGTCCTCTGATAACATGACGCGAGAAGGGTAAGATAACTGAACCGTCAGGTGGTAGTTCCAGTCGCTCGCCGGTGAGGATGCCGCACACATAACCGCGTGCTGTTCGATATTGGTTATCGTCATTTTCCCTGGAGAACATAACATGTTTCCAGCAGTACTGATACTCCACCACGACAAGGAGCTTTTGGTCCTTGTTTGTCATGAGTTTGGAATTGAAGTGCCTGATGGATTCGATGACTTGTCTATCGATACCGTATCTTTGGACAGCTTCATCCGAGAGAGCGTCGCTGGTGGTTCTGCCGGCTTTGAGCAGACCGCGAACTTCCTCGGCCCTTGTGTGTTTTAGACTTGCAAGCTCATCGATTGCTTTCTTGAGGTTTGCCGATACTTGCTCGATATTGATCTCGAGACTGCGCTGTTCCGAAAAATATAACTGCAAATTGATATCCCGGCTAGTATCCTTTTTCATATGGTATTTTGAGGTTTGTCTGAAATAATGGTACGGATTATTGGTCGCGCTGTCAATTCCTTGCAATTTATTTAAAAATTTTATATTCTAGTTACGAATGCGAGTTTGTTCATTGAATATCGCCTGACAGCGATTAGAGGGAAGCCAAGTGAAGCACAGCCAAGTGGTCAACCCATTGCTCGGCAATGAGTCTAGCCCAGACATACAGCTAAGGTGGAAGAGTTTCCAAAACTGACTAAAGGTAGTCTGACCGAAGCTTGTGTTGCATCATTGGGAGTCATGTTTTGAACATGGTGACCAATGCTAACTCCGATAACACGTGAATCGGCTCAAACAACTCCCCCGGGAGTTTGCAAGGTAGATGTAACTTCTCGTATTCACCCGACCAGGCAAGTGCTTTGGTCGGTTTTTTATTCCTTGTTCGGTAAATTTTAAAACTCTGAAGCATGATGTGAACAAATTGACAGAAATATCAAAACACGTTATAATATTCAAGAACCTGAACCTCAAAAGTTACCTATGCATAGCATCACTGTCGAGACGATCATGTCATTCATCGGCGGGCAACTGGAGATACAGATGCCTGCAGAAAACGTCATTTACAAAGCGGAAGTCGAAAGAATAGAACGCAATCCGGAAGGTCTCCTTTTTGTTTTCTCTTGGTGCGCTATAGGGGAAGGGTATCCGTCCAAACCTACTGGATGGAAGTGGGTCGATCTAGACCAATTCTTTGTAGACGGCTCGACCTACACGGCCAACAATATCGGTCCCAGTTCTGATGGTGGGGACGACCGCCTCACTTTGCGGTGTCGGATCCGAAACATACTTATCGTGCTTTTTCCCAAAAACGGAAATGCCCTGAGTAAAAAGGTTATCAAAGGGATGCCTGACTGGCTCTTGCACGATGTGTAAGAATGCAAAAGGTTCCTTGGAAACATACAATGACCCCACATCTCCATGTGGGGCATTTTTCTTGCTTCTGTCATTCATTTCATTACAGAAGTGTGATGAAATCCGAAGTGCCGACCAACCATTCATGCATTCCATTCTATGAAGTACAGACGAGCTACGTTCCTTCTAATTCTTGGCATGTGTTTGTTTGATGTGTATTGCATGACTTTGATAATACTTCACCAGAGTGGTGCGAAGCCGTTGAACCTATACGACTACTATTTACAAAAGTCCTAATATATCGTATTGTCTAAAACAGATGAACTATGAAAACAAAAACTGTAATCATTGCCTCACATGAAAAAGACCAGTCCGCGCTTTTTTTGATGAAAAGGCTTGCGGAAATCGGACAAACGGCTCACCTAATCAACTTTGGTGAATTTCCAACGACGATGTCGGGCACTATACTATTTGAAAAAATAGTCAGTGCCTCATTGGCCTTGTCAGACGGCTTTCGGCTTGATGAGGATTCCATAAAGAGTATTTGGTGGAGACGGCCGCAAGGTCCAGTGAAAAACACTAGGAAGACATTGCTCCAGAAATACATTCAAAATGAGAGTGAGATAGCCCTTAGCTGTTTACTCGCATTTCTCAAGGACGTGTTGTGGGTCTCAGAACCTGAAGCGACGAGGATCGCTAATCGTAAGCCACTTCAACTTGCCCTGGCGAAGCAAATCGGATTCAAAGTGCCGGAAACCTGCATCAGTAATGATCCTGAAAAGGTTAAAGCCTTTGTAGTTAAGCATTCCGGTGCTCCACTCATTATGAAAGCGGTCGGCAGTAGTTATGTCCGATTGACGAATGATCCTGATGATAAATCACGGAAGAACAAGGCGATCTACACGAAAATTGTTGATATCCCGCTTCTGTTGGAGCATATCGGGCAGGTATCCAACTGCCCATTTATCCTGCAAGAGGCGGTAATCAAGGATTCGGATATCCGAATCACCGTTATCGGCGATAAGGTGTTTGCTTCTGAAATTATCATCGAGAATAACTTAGAAGGAGCGAACCTTGACTGGAGACATCATGATGCGAAAAGGAAATACGTTATGCATAATCTACCGAAAGATCTTGAGAGTAAGTGTGTCCAATTGGTCAGTTCTCTCAAACTTAAGTTCGGTTGCATCGATATGGGTTTTTCAAGGAAAGACGGCTATTTGTTTTTTGAGATTAACCCGCAAGGACAGTGGATGCCGTCGGAACAACTGGTTGGCCATCCAATATCATTGACTCTCGCGAATTTGCTTTCTTGCTAAAAGTGTAGTAGGATGCGATTGAACAAAAGGCTAGGGTTCTAGCCAGAATATGGACAAATTATGAACACAAAAACTCAGCGGCGAGATGAAACGCCAATCACGTTTCTCAACGCCGAGCCTTGCCCGGTCAGAGTCATGGATCCGCCTCAGCAGGGATGCGCTTGCGAAAACGACACGTTTATCCAGGGCTCCGGCGACAGCGATACCAACTGAACATCGGGCACGGCACCAGGGCACCCTTTTCGAAGAGTGCCTTTTTTCTTTTCGATATAGTATATAGTATAGTATTGCTATGAATACATTTTTAATTAAGAAATATACTCTTATTCTGGAAGCAATTTTGGAAGCTGATCAACAAGCAATAAAAGATTTTAAGGTGGGGAAAATAGCCACATCTGATCTTGCTGAAATAAATAAGATGAATGTTAAAACTGTAAATGAGATCATTAATGAAATTGGATTTCCAACAATCAGTTTAACTTCACAAAAGGCATACAAAGCCGCCGTGCTAGTGGTGTTACATTCTGGAGATATTGAATTTTTAAATCAATCGATAAAATATCTTCAAGATGCTGATATTGTTTCAATACAAAAAAGAGACATTGCTTATATGATTGATAAATCGAGAATAATTCAAAGGTTACCTCAACTGTTTGGAACGCAATACAATATTGATAAAGACGGTGTTCTAAAATTTATTGATATTGAGAAACCAGAGGAATTAGAAAAAAGGCGTGCGGAATTTGACATGGAAAGTTTTGAGGAATATAAGAAAATCGTGGAGCAGAGTTTGGGTAAGAAATAATTACATAATGTTGACAATATCATCGTTAGGAGCTTGGTGAATTGTTTTTATAGCGTGTTCGCAATGTGATTCGAGTCCCGACAAATTGCCCGTATTTGCTGAATCCTTGGAAGCAAATACGGCAGTAATTTGGAGTGGGCGATTTTGCGAACACGCTATAAAAACAATTCATCAAGCTCCGTTAGGCATATTTGACTCCCTCCTCAGATAATGATTATATTAGTAAGGCTTTGAAAAAACCATAAACCAACAACCCGACCTTATTGGCAAAGGAGAAAGGAATAAATGAATGCGGACACAAGTCAGGGAATCTGCAACATAGATACCGAGCTCGCTATGCTTTCACCTGAGCTCATCGCGGCATACGAGAAAAATAGACTGCCGAAGCTGCGCGGTCTCCACGACCTCAACGAAGAATACAAGGAAGCGGAACACCTACTCAGTGGGAACCACTTCTTCATCTTTATTTGGGTGATCGTGATCGAAGTCGTTGTCACTTGTGGTGTAGCCCGGTACAGCGATCTTCTCTTGGCAATTCTGGTACTTGTCATTTCTGTTCTCTTGGACTGGACATTCGTAGTCGGCTTATCCAAGCGCTGCACTACCGCCAGAGAATTGGTTCTGAGGAATGGTGCACTCCTGCAGGAATTCAAAAATGCTGTTTGGGCGGTGTGTCCAAATCGTGCCGAAATACCAGAACAGATCACGGCTGTCTGGGTGAAACAAAACCTCGTTCGCTTGGCGACAGAGATAGCTGACAAGAGAGGCTCTCTTCGCGTTACACATGCTCTGCATTCAGATGAGAGTTTGGCGGCTGGAGACCAGGCGGGGATATTGCGAACGACGGAATATGATTTCACCAAAACGTGGGATGCCGCTACGGTGTTTGGTGTCGTGTACCATAACGAACTCGAAAGATATGTCGGAAGTTCCAAACTCCGGACAGTACTTGTGAAAAAGTGATACAGCCAATGCGGGCAGACCGCTTGGATATGTAGATAGTTACAGACCCCGAGTTTTTTCTCGGGGTTTTCTTTGCATTTTGCCTGTGTTACAATTCTCGCATGAATTTTACGACACATTATTCAGTCTTTATTGCAAAGCTGTGGGTCCGAAAGACCCATTCCAAGGCTGACTTTTGTGATGTAATCTCTACGATATAGCGAATAAATAAGATACATAACAAAAGCGAGTCTTGGAAAAACAAGGCTCGTTTTTAGTTCGTTGACAACTAAATACAACACAAACCACTACACGGAGCTCATATGGAGACCATATTCGCGAACAAAGAAATGACTCGACAAATCACCGTCCCAAAGAAAGGCATTGCGGGGTGGAGAAAGTCAGAGTCAGGCGTCGCAGAGGAACTCATCTTTACAGGTGAGGAGTGGATGAGAGTGAGAGATTATCGCTCCGCTTGCGCCGAAAGGAAGCAGAGGAATATCGAGTTCTATAACGCCCACCCGGACCTTCTGCGTCGAAAGATCGACGGTTGCGGGAGAGCTATGGAATTGCGCCGAGCCAGACGGGGCACAGAATGCGCCATTCCGTATCATGCTTGGATGTGACACTGTTGTGTGGGTTGAGGAAGGTTTATGCCGTTCTGTGTTATGCAGAGCGGCTTTTTATTGTGATTTATTTATGACGTCATAAATCCTTGCCCCTGCCGTCATAAAGTGTATGATAAGTAATAAGTCAGGAGCTCATTCGTTATCAGCCAATACATCATAATCATGACAAAAAATCACAAAAAACTTGCAGGGTTTATGATTCCAGCAATCTTCGGTATTTTCATGTTGTTTGCTATGCCCGTTACTACAAATGCCCAGTACAGCAACTACAATCACAATCAGAACAACTATCAAAACAATTATGGTTGGGGACATGGGGGAGGGAATTATGGTGGATACAATCATCACAACGATAATTATTACAATCCTTGCTGTGCGTACAGCTATCAGCCCGTCTATCCTACTTACTATTACAGTGCTCCTATAGTCTACTCATACCCTGTTTACTCTTATTATCCGGTATATCCCGCATATTCGTACTCATACAATTACTATTGGTAAGCAAAATTTGATTGAAAGAGCCCAGCACACAATCATAATTTTCATAAAAGTGTAGAGCTACCTCGAACGTTGACCCTGCACAACTTCTTACACTTTTATGAAAATTATGATTGTGTGCTGGGCTCTTTGTCTCTTTTTTGTTAATATAACAAATCATGGATGGAAAATTCCTGAAACCCTACGATCCCGCGTCTACCGAGGACAAGATCTACTCGCTCTGGGAAAAGAGTGGTTTTTTTGACCCGGACCAGTGTGTGAAGGTGGGCGTCACTGCTCCCGATGCAGAGACATTTTGTATGCTCATGCCTCCCACCAATGCCAACGGCTCTCTCCATGCCGGCCACGGTCTCGTCATGACTATCGAAGATATCATCACCCGCTACCAGCGTATGCGTGGCAAGAGGACACTCTGGTTACCCGGTCTCGACCACGCTGGCTTTGAAACACAAGTCGTATACGAAAAGAAACTGGAAAAAGAAGGTCGCACACGTTTCGAAATACCGCCTGCTGACCTTTACAAGGAAATTCTGGACTTTACTCTTACAAATTCTGCAAATATCAAGTCTCAAGTGAGGAAGATGGGTGCTTCCTGTGATTGGTCCCGGGAAAAGTTCACTCTCGATCCCGCTATTGTGCGGACTGTTTACAATACATTTGCAAAACTCTCCGCCGACGGTCTCCTATACAGGGGAAAGCGTATAGTCAGCTGGTGCCCCAAGCATCAGACTTCATTTTCTGATCTGGAAATAAAGGACGAGGAACGCACTGAAAAATTCTACTATCTCAAGTACGGCCCTTTCACCATTGGTACTTCTCGTCCCGAAACAAAGTTCGGTGACAAATACGTTGTCATGCATCCTGCCGATAAGAGATATGCACAGTACAAAGACGGCCAAAAGATAGACCTGGAATGGATCAATGGCCCCATAACTGCAACCGTTATCAAAGATGAGGCCATAGATATGGAGTTTGGCACTGGTGTCATGACTATCACACCTTGGCACGATCCGGTGGACTTTGACATTGCCGAGAGACATGGTTTGGACAAGGAACAAATAATAGATGAAAAAGGAAAGCTCCTGCCCATTGCCGGAGAGTTCGCAGGCCAGCATATCAGTAAGGTCCGAGCGCTCATAGTCGAGAAACTTCGAGTAAAGGGACTCGTAGAAAAAATAGATGAAAACTACAAACATGTGGTCCGTACTTGCTACAAATGTGGTACGACCATAGAACCGCAGGTGAAGAGTCAGTGGTTCGTAAAGATGAAACCTTTGGCTGAGAAGGCATTGGAGAAAATAAAAAATAAGGAGGTTGTATACATACCCGAACATTATGAGAAGATCACTGAACATTGGTTGGGAAACATTATGGACTGGAATATTTCTCGTCAGATCGTGTGGGGCATACCCATTCCCGCCAAGATCTGCGAAAAATGCGGCGAAGGTTACGTAGATCTGGACAACAAGATCACAAAATGTGCAAAGTGCGGCGGGGAAGTCAGGAAAGATAACGATACATTCGATACCTGGTTTTCTTCGTCTCAATGGCCTTTTGCTTCACTTGGTTTTCCGGATAGTCCAGATTTCAAGAATTATTATTCCACTGATGTCATGGAAACGGCGGGCGAGATCATCTTTTTCTGGGTGTCACGTATGATAATGCTCGGTTTGTATGTCACAGGCGAGGTGCCATTTGCGACTGTTTACCTCCACGGACTCGTCCTCGATGGCAAGGGGCAAAAGATGAGCAAGAGTAAGGGTAATGTCATCAATCCTCTGGATCTCACCGCCAAGTTCGGAACCGACGCTTTCCGCATGGGTCTCGTGGTCGGCAATACTCCGGGCACATCACTCGCTCTTTCCGAAGACAAGATTACCGCTTATAAAAAGTTTGTGAACAAGCTATGGAATATTTCCCGATTTGTCTTTACCGAAACAGAAAATACGGCTTTTGTGGAGGATTTCGACAGCTGGACAGCAGATGACCGCAAGCTCGAAGAAGAATTGAGCCGTCTCCTTACCGATGTGACTACGGATATGGAAAATTTTCGCTTTTATATGGCAGGAGAGAAACTGTATCATTATGCCTGGCACCGATTTGCCGATGTGATCCTAGAAGAGAGCAAGAAAACTCTGAAAGAGGGTACTGAAGATGAGAAAAATTCCAAGAAACAACTCTTATTGCTTATTTTAGCTAAACTTTTGAAAGCTTTGCACCCATTTATTCCTTTTGTGACGGAAGAGATATGGTCATGTATGCTTATTCCAGGCAAAAGACTACTCATTGTGGAAAAGTGGCCGGGCAAGTAAAAGAGATGGCCTGCACTTTCAGGCAAATAGAAGAATATTGTGGTCGGCTGTTTTCGAGGTAGCTCTGCTATTTGCCTGAAAGTGCAGGCCATCTCTTTTACTTGCCTATTCCCACTATCCACAGGCCGCATTTATGGCATGTGATATCATTACACCAGTTGTAATGGCTTTTATCATAAACAAAAGAAAAAATGAGAAAAAATTTCATAATATTTAGCGTTCTTGCGGTCGGTTGCTTCAGCTTCCTTTTCCAGGTTGTGTCGGCACAGACGAGTTCGCCTAGGCCGATAATCATTCCGCCCCCAGCTTCACCGACTTCTACTGCTAGCGCATCTGCTACTCCTCCTTCTGCTAGTGCCTCGGCGTCGCCTACGTCTACTGCATCGCCTTCTGCAAGCCCGACTTCTATAGGCTTACCGAGACCGACGTCATCTAGTTCTGCTACACCCACACCTAGTAGCGGATTTGACCCGTTTCGAGGTGCTATAGCGCCGGTAGTGACCATGACTTCTCCAACAGAAGGTGCAGTGTTCAATACTGCTCAGGATGTGGATATCAATGTAAATATAACCGGACTATTTATCCGAAGGATAATTATCTCTGTGGATTCTACCGTACTCCTAGATGATGCTGTTTCTATGGCCGCGTCTGCCTGGACAGACCCATCGAGATCGGTTGTTTGGAGGATAGGTTCCGGACTGAACGGCCCCCATATAATCACTGTGCGCGTGGAGAATTTTGCATCCCAAGTAACAACAGAAACCACGAATGTCACTGTTGGCGTCAGTCGCGGTGGCAATGTCTATGGTTGGGCATGGTCATCCAATACCGGTTATATCAACCTCAATTGTAGTCAAGTTGCCCCAGGAGCATCTCCTACGCCGACACCTTCGAGTACTGGTTGCAGTCGTTCCAACTACAAAGTCATTGTTGCAAATACGACCGGTGATGTCGCCGATATCACAGGTTATGCATGGTCAAATAGTATTGGTTGGCTCAGTTTCAACGAGGCAGATATTTCCGATTGTCCTTCTGCCACCAAGGCTCAACTCGATTTCAAAACTGGAGAAGTCACGGGCTGGGCACGATTCCTAACTCCCAAGGCCAACCCCGCAGTCGCAGGTGGCTGGGACGGCTGTATGCGGCTCTCTGGTAGCAACCATACGTCTCCTGACCTCACAACTGACAATGGTGGTGTGACTATGAATCCGAAAACCGGCGTCTTCCGAGGTTTTGCTTGGGCTGGTGATGTCGTGGGCTGGGTGAACTTCAATGCAAATACCCCTGGTAGAAATGGATATGCTATTGATGACCCTGCGACGAGATTTTACGCAGCTCCTCCGGTGAACTGCCCTGGTTGCGTGCAGGGAACGCCCCCGCCGGTAGTATCGTGTTCGGCACCTTATGCTCCTGGATATACCATGGCAACTCTCAATTCCGATGGTTCGGTGATACAAGGTTCTCTCACAATCCCCGCAGCAAAAATCACTGCAACAGGCGGTGCTGGTACAGGATATAAGTATCAGTGGAGCATAAATGGTATAACCTATTCGACACTGTCTACTGTGCCACCGAGCATTACTGTTAGCGGCTTCCCGAGTAACAACTCGAACCCTGTCGCTCAAAATTACAATGTGTATGTGGTGGCAACCAATGCCGATGGAACCTCGCCTTCTGCACCGGACGTTTGCGGAACTGTGCATCAGGAAGGTGGAGCTGTGCCATCGAGTGATCTGAAGATATTTATCGGTAAGACATCTACAGAGGCATTGACGAAATCAGGTAGGATCCATAGTGCGAAGAAAGGTGGAACATTCGGTCTGTGGTGGCAGATACCTGAGGAAGTTACGGGATATGAATGTCAAACAAGTGTGACAAGAGTATCAAATGGATCAGCTTATGCTCACTGGAAACTGGATCCTTCTGACCCATCGAAGCCGTATTGGGATGATAATAAATTGAAGTCTGACCAAACGGTTGACGGACTTGACACTGTCGGTGTAGAAAATGGAGATTATCGATTCGATGTGTCCTGTGAGGATAATACAAATATAGATCCGCGTGCTCCAATATCTGGATTTGTAACTCTCAAGCTTACATCATCATCAGTTATAGAAATTTAGAGATTAGAGTGATTTCTAAAGCAAAAAAGTTCCCCTACACTTGCGTATAGGGGAATTTTGCTAAGGAGAGTCACTAATGCGACTTTCCTCGAATGAATCTACGAGACAGATATGGATCGACTGGTACTCTGAACGTGTAGTCCGTGTCGGTCGACTGAAACTCCGCGTATGGGTTCCAGTTTACCAGATCTTCGGACCATTCTATTTCAGTGTACGAGCCGCGAGCCGTATGCAAGATGATCTCGGACTTGGTGTACTCCATCTTGATATCGAGTGGGTCGCCAAACCCCGTGTATGTCCTCCTCACGCCATTGGTTGTGCCGAGAGTTATACGTACGACAGGGTAATGGGAGTACCATGTTCGGAGCGTCAGCACGTTTGTGATGATCATCTCCTTGGGAGGTATGAAACCGTCTGCCTGGTTGGCTAGGCCGTTATAGGTGTATGTTTCGACACCGTTCTTCCACAACATATGGTGCTTATCCTTCACATCGATCTCGATCTCGTTTAGACCGGGGATGTAAATTCTCGCATACCTGTTGTTGAGTGGCATGTTACGGAAAGTGTCAGGAGTTATGTCCTTTATCTTTCCGATGTTAGTATAAATAGAGATGAACTCGTAAGGAGTTCCACCTGGAGTTCCATCGATCAGCCGATGTGCAAGGCTGGCATAGAAGCGAATGGTAGAATTGGTCGAGATCTGACTTCTACCTGTCGCTCCACGTAGACCATCGATGATGGAGTTTCCTGCGTAGGAAGCCCACTCTCGAAAATCATCTAGCGATTCTGTTTTGAGTGGAACCATATAAGGTATGAACTTAACGGGTTCACCGGCCGTGTTGGTATAGGTGATACCTGCACCGACCCAAGAGGGACTGTTGGTGACAGCCCAATTGATGAGAATCTCATCACTTCCGATAGGTAACCACGCGGGTAACCCATCGACCAATTCTTGCCCTTGCGTAACAAGGGCAGTGAGCGCGACCAGAATGGTCGCAAACAAACTACGAGTCGTTTTCATTTCACAACCCTTTCAGTTGCGTTTTGGGCAAGAAGATCACCGCCAAGTGACCAATGCACAAAACAGGTTAAACAAATTGTTTATCCGAAGCTCTGTCTCGTGTTTTCAACGAGCGATCACTTCAAATCTAGCCTAGGTATAGCATATTCCATTGGTTTTGTAAAGAGGGAAGTTATACACAGGTTATGCACAGGTAGTCCAAATCGGATATAATTACCAATGTGGAAATAAAATCTTCTTATACCAATCGTTCCGGTCAAAAACTCGACCTTAATTATCGTGAAGATGATCCATTAAGAGATGTTAAGGGTAAAATTCTTCTAACCGTTCACGCAATCTGCTTTTGTCGCGGTAAGCTCGTTATAGTATACGCTCATGACAAAGGCTACTGGGCTCCACCAGGTGGCGGTATCGAACTCGGGGAAAGTTATGAGCAGGCTGTAGTCCGTGAAGTAAGGGAAGAAACAAATATGAAGGTTCTGAATCAGAAATTTATAGGATATCAGGACATATATGAATCTGACCGCATATTCAGACAAACACGCTCGGTTTGTATTGTTGAGCCGTACGGACCTTTTATAAAGGACCCGGACGGTGATATTACGGAAATAAAATTGATCGATGCCTCTGATTACAAAAAATACTTCGATTGGGGTGAAGTAGGTGACAGAATAATGAGTAGGGCGTGTGATTTGGTTCGAGTAATGCAGATATAAATTATAAGAGTAAATGATTTAAAAACCAGACAATAAAATAGTTTGCGGACTTCTCTCGAGTAAATCTAGGTTATCCGTTTCTAAATTATTGGTATTTCGTGTATTATTATCAAAGTATGTTACATTCTTTGAGTATCTTCGATCCAGTTGAAACAGGTGAGGTGAAGAATGAAGGCCGGTATTTAGTTGGTGAGTATAATCTTCCGGTTCTGCTCCGATATGTCGAAATGAATAAAAAGGGTAGAACCGCGGCGAAATCACCCCTACGGATTTATTAGAAATTAATTTATTCTGACCAAAAAAGTGTTTTCATTTATAACGATTAAGTAGGACATTTCTTTGGTCGCAAGTACAATGCAAAGAACATACATAAAAGATGTAAAAGGATTTGTCGGTAAAGAAATCAGCATTTCAGGATATGTTGATGTACGTCGTGATCAGGGTAAAATGGTATTTTTCGAGTTTCGAGATCGGACAGGCAATATACAAGGGGTGGTACTTCCTAATAATTCAGAAGCCCTTGAGGCTTCGAAGGAAATACGTTCTGAATGGGTCGTAGACATTATTGGCATCGTAAACAAACGTCCCCAAAAGAACATTCAAGTCGGAAAAATGAACGGGGATATCGAACTTGAGATTAAACGTATCAAGGTTATTGGAATAGCCAAGGAACTTCCGTTTGAAAAAGATTCTGAAATTAATATCGATACATATCTCGATTACCTCCCGCTCACTCTTCGAAGTCAAAAACATGCGGCTGTTTTCAAGGTTCAAGCAGCTATTGCCAAAGCTTTCAGAGACTTCTTTACAAAAGAGGGTTTTACAGAATTTCAAGCGCCGAAATTAATTGGTGATGATGCCGAGGGCGGGGCGAACTCTTTTGATGTTACATATTTCAAACATGTCGCACATCTGGCTCAAAGTCCCCAATTATATAAACAGATTATGGTCGGCGTATTTGAACGTGTTTTTTCTGTTGGTAATGTATATCGTGCGGAGAAACATAGTACAACGCGTCACCTCAATGAATATACCAGTTTAGATATGGAAATGGGTTATATTAAAGACCATCATGATGTCATGTATGCCGAAAATCAATTTTTGCAATATCTTGAAAATGTTCTTCGTGTTTCCTGTGTTGACGATTTTGCCTTGCTCGGTGCCACTATACCAGCTGTTCCGAAAGAAATTCCAAAATTGACGTTACGCGAAGCTCAGGAACTTATTACAAAAGATACCTGTAAAGATTGCACAAATGAGCCGGATCTTGAACCTGAACATGAAAGATGGCTCTGTAAATATGCCGAGAAGAATTTTAATTCCGACTTTATTTTCGTAACTAATTTTCCGACAGCCAAGCGCCCATTCTACACTTATAGAGATGAAAAAGATCCAACATATACTAAAGGTTTTGACTTGCTCTTCCGTGGAGTAGAAATCACTACTGGCGCGCAACGCATCCATAACTACGATGACCTTGTTAGTTCCATGAAGGAAAAGAAGCTTGATCCTGAAAAGTTCAAATATTATCTTCAAGCTTTCAAATATGGCATGCCTCCACACGGAGGTCTGGGACTCGGGTTGGAGCGCATTACGGCAAAGCTTCTTGGTCTAGAAAATATCAAGGAAGCCACTCTTTTCCCGAGGGATATTAATAGGATCGATAACCTATTGTCAGAATAGAGATTACCCATTAAGATAAGCGCATCATAAAATATCATGTATAAACAAGGAATAGAGGTAAAAAGAGAAACAAATTTTGGAATTATTCTTGAGAAGTCCTCATGGTATTCAATCGTTGAATCACTTTTCCCTAAAAGTGAACGAATCTATTATCCAAATGACCAGGATGATGTGTTACATATAATTGTGGATGATATCGACATCGCTTTTATTTCTGGCCAAGGTTCAAGTATGGTCGCGTGCATGACTGAGAGATTAAGGGTGTATGGATCAAAGGCAATAATTAGAATCGGGACATGTGGAGCATTATCGAAAGAAATAAAATTATGGTGCCCAATTATTACGACAGCATGCTTTAGTAGCGAAGGTACCTCGAAGCATTACTTACCATGTGGCTATCCTATTGTATCTGACTCTAATCTGAATACCCTCCTCATAAAAAGATTAACTGAAGGAGGTGTTGATTACCAGCAAGGTATCACAGTAACAACAGATGGTAGATGGCGAGAAGATCCAGTATTACTTAAGCAATTATGTCAGTTGGGGGTTATTTCTATTGAAATGGAAACGGCGGCAATTTTATCAGTTTGCCAGTTCAGAAAATTACCCGCAGCTGCAATAAATATTCCAACTGATTTACCAGCAGATGAGGAGAGTAAAGAAGATTTTAAAGGCATCCCAAATCGAGAAACCTACGAGTCAGATTTACGAAACTGTTTAATGAGGATCATTCCTTTTGCGGTGGGGACATTAAAAGATTTATATCATAAATGAATCAAACAAATGACAATCTGGGCAGACATGATCTATGGTGAGGATGTTAAATTTACCACACCTTTGCCAGATAAAAGTTTTCTAGCATCCTTTCCAAAAGACATAAGGATTCTTGATGTTGGTTGTGGGTATGGAAGAGTTTTGAGTTATTTACAGAGTTTAGGTTTCACAAATTTAACAGGTTTCGATATGTCCCCAAGTTATGTATTAGAGGCCAAGAAAAATTGCCAAGATGCAAATCTCTTTGTTTCTGATTTCAAAAGTTTAAATCTGAATAAGAAATACGATCTAATCCTACTGATGGGGGTTATTGAATATATCCTCACTGATAATGATCAGGACGCTTTTTTTAGGAAGATTTCTAGAAGTCTCTCAATCAACGGATCTGTTTTACTGGAAACCTTTATTATCGATTTCAAACAAAATTGGAAACAATATATTTTTGGATTTATAAAAACACTGCATTTTGGACGGTTTAAAAACAGTAAAGGTTTCGAGTGTCACCATCAGTCGATAAATAATTTAAGGATGATATTACAAAAATACTTTATTATTGAATCAGAGGCAGGGAAATGTTATGTAACATGGACCAAGAATTATTGCCGTGGGCATAATTTTAATTTAAGGAAAAAATAATTACATGGAATCCGATTTAGATAATCTAATTAGAACTGTTGCAATACAGGAGGAACGGAAAAGCAGATGTATAAACCTTATTGCCTCAGAAAACATAATTAGCGATAAGGTTAGCCAATTGCAGGCATCGTTGCTTTCCAATAGGTATATTCTCAATGATTTTCCAAACAATAAAGAACTTTTTGAAATTAAAGAAAAACTGAAGCAACATCTTTGCAAAATGTTTAACGTAAAATATGTCAACATATCACCGCTTTCAGGGATGAGTTGTATGAGTTTGATTATCAGCAGTCTAACAGATAAAAATGATAACATTTACACTCTGAAACCACTTGATGGAGGCCATGCGTCGACCGAAAAAATATGTCGTATGTATCATCTGAATATTAACTATTTACCATTTAGTAATATAAATTATCGATTCGATTTGGAAGAAATAGAGAAAACGTTCGAGATTAGAAAACCGCGATTAATATATTTGGATAATACAATCATTAGTTTTTATTCTCCTCTTGATGGATTAAAAAAACTTGCGGAAAAATATCATGCTCCGATCGTATATGATGGTTCGCATGTCTTGGGTTTAATCGCCGGTAAGTCGTTTCCGAATCCAATAGAAAACGGAGCGGATATTTTAAGCGGCAGTACCCATAAGACATTCTTTGGTTCCCAAAAAGGAATTATCTTGACTAATAACCAAGATCTGATAAATAAAATTGATTCTATATCAAATGATTACATATCTAGCCTTCACACAGGAAGTCTTTTGGCTTTGTATATGAGTGTATTAGAAATGGAAGAATTTGGGAATGAATATGCTATGCAGGTTGTAAAAAACGCTAAGGAATTGGGGAATAGCTTAGCTATGAATGGGGTTGCAATTCCCACGCTCGATAAAGGTGTTACGGAAACGCACCAGGTTTGGATAGACACGGGCGCGCTTGATCCACAGAGAGCGTTTGAAATGCTTGCTGAATGTAATATCAATACAAACCCTATTCGGATACCTGCGATACAAAAAGTTGGACTAAGATTGGGAACTGCGGAAGTGACGAGACTGGGCATGAAAGAAGATGAAATGAAACAAATAGCGAAATATATTTCGGAAGTATTGATTGGTTATAAAGAGAAGAGCCTTATAAAGGAAGATGTGATCAGGTTCAGTAGTAAATATCAAAAAATACTTTTCACTCTAGACAATTATATTAGCAATGTTGATCTTCCTCTTATGAAAAATGAAAACGAAGTCATTTTAGACCAAAAATTTGAAACACATGATGTATTAGATAATATGACAGTTGTGGAATATGAGGATATTGTAAACAAATATGTTGAAGACTTTTTCAGTATAATCCCAGGTTTTCAGGGACTGATTATTCGAGGTGGTGTTGGTAGGGGTACAGCTGATGACCTGTCAGATATTGATTTCACTTGTGTATTTGATTGTGATGATATTGAGAAAATAAAAAAACAATATGGGCTTAAAACCGGCATGTATAAATATAATGGAGTTATGTTTTCGGGTCGATATATGTCTCTGAATTCGTTTAGAGACAGCTTATGGTCACCTAAAATGAAACACGCTTATTCATATGTGAAGTTGATACAATGTACTGAAACAATTAGTCACATAATAAAAAAGAAAACGAAGATTTCGATTTCAGAGCAAAAAAGAAGATTAGTTGAGAATATTATTGAGTTAGGAGAAATTTGCATGGTTTATAACGAGTATCACGGTTTTAAAATGTTTTCAGAAATTTATAAACAATATTCAAGAAAAGAAGTTTTGGTGGCAAATTTAGAAATTGATAGAGCAGTAAGATATATAAAAAATATGATTTTCGATCTCAACAAAATTAACTATCCTGAGGAAAAAAATTATTATACTAAGTTCTTTTCCGGTTTACCTAAGCAACCTGACGGATTTGATCATCAGATTAAAACCATATTACAAATACCTCGGGATGATAAAAGTTTTGGAAAACGATTAGCACTTCTTGTAATATTGGCTAGGGAGGTTTTGGGTTATTGTGAAAAGCATGTGTCTTTACCAAAAGACATATATAAATTTTACCTGAGTTAGCACCAATATGTTTGAAGCAATCAAGAGAAAATTTGAAAAAACACCAGTATATAAGACCGAAAATGGTTATGATTATTTCGTCTATCCATATAAAGGTATAATTCCAATTGATATTGAGGAAGTGAGATATCTAGCTGAGGCCATGTATTCTAAGATGCCTAAGGATATTGATTTGATATTTACTGTTGAGACTGACGGAATATTTACGGCTTTACCATTAGCATTATTATCAGGAAAGCCTATTGTTGCAGCTAGGACATTTAATTACAAGATGACTGATTTATTTCAGTTCACTCAAGAGACAGGATATCAGAAAAGAGAGCTATTTTTTTCATTTGATCTAACAAAAATAAAGAGGATAGTCATTGTAGACTGTATTTTATCAACTGGAGGAACATTAAGAGCTGCGGAAAATCTGTTTAGAAAATTGGGAGTGGAAGTTGTGGGAATCTATGTCGTGGCAAACAAACTCAATTATTCTAATACGGAATTTATCGATCAGATAAATGATAAATTATTCTCTTTTTTTGATGTTGAGATCGTAAACGGTAGTTTAGTTGTAAATAGGTCAAAATACTATCGATAAATTATGTTAAGTTCTTTTCATTTGGATTGCATAATTCAAATGTAGATTTTCAAAAAAGCCTTGACAATATTAATATTGTTTCTTACTCTGTAGCAAGAACTATAAATGGAGTTGATCTGTTTATAGTAGTTATTATGAACAAAATGACCACAACCAATTGAAAGGAGGTGGCAAATGAATCGCACATTGACTCAATACATACCGACTTTAATCGGCCAACGAGTAAAAGTTGCGGGCTTTTCACAAGTCATTCGCGACCAAAAGAAAATGCAGTTCGTGATCCTCAGGGATCAGACGGGACAGGTTCAGATTTGTCATGAAAAAGGTGGTGACGAGGATGGGTTGAAAAAGACCATATCTTCGCTTACTGCTGAATCAGCAGTCACTGTTGTAGGCCGCGTGGTCGAAAACAAGGGCGTGAAGCTTGGTGGAGTTGAGATTGTGGCGGAGTCGGTTGATGTTTCAAGCATCGCCATTGCGCCATTACCGATTACGCCGGAGTCATCGCTCGATCTGCAGATGGACTGGCGGATGCTTAGCTTGAGGCAACCCGAAAATCTCCTGATATTCCAGGTCCAAACGACCGTGGAGCAGGCGATGAGGGAGTTCTGGGCTGACAACGGCTTCATCGAGGTCCATTCGCCGAAGCTTATGGCAACGGCGAGCGAATCCGGTGCAGAACTGTTTCAGCTTGAGTACTTCGGGCAAAAAGCGACTCTGGCCCAATCGCCTCAGTTCTACAAGCAAATGGCGATGGCGGCAGGGTTTGATCGGATCTTTGAGATTGCGCCTGTATTCCGTGCCAATCCATCGTTCACATCACGACATGACACCGAGATTACCTCGGTTGACATGGAGATATCGTGGGTTGATTCCCATGAAGATCTGATGCATATCGAGGAGACTTGGTTGCATCACGTGGTCAAACGAGTGTCAGAGAAATACGGTAAGGCTATCAAGGACGTTTTCGGAGTTGACGTAGTGATTCCTCAACTCCCATTTCCAAGGGTTACCTTGGCAAATGCGCGAGAGATTCTCGCAAAGCAGGGCCATACCATGGAGCAAATCACTGACCTTGATCCGCCCGGCGAAAGGGGTTTGGCGGAATACATCAAGAAGGAATTTGGTCACGAGTTTGTTTTTGTGATCGACTACCCGATCGATGTGCGACCGTTCTACCACATGCGTCATGACGGCAATCCCAGCATCACCAAGAGCTTCGACCTTTTATGGAAGGGGCTTGAAGTGACGACTGGTGCACAGCGTGAACATCGTGTCGAAACGCTTGAACAGCAGGCGCGAGAAAAGGGATTGGCTCTTGCTCCTCTCGCGCACTACATCAACTTCTTTCGCTACGGTTGTCCGTCGCACGGAGGATTCGGTGTGGGACTTACGAGGCTTCTCATGGTTCTCCTAGACCGAAAAAATGTCCGGGAAGTGACCTACCTCTATCGCGGGCCTAATCGCCTGACGCCGTAATTGTTCCAAGGTTATTTACACACAGCTGGGATGAAAGTCCTAGCTGTTTTTTAACGTGTTAAATATGATATATTATCCAAATGCATAAAATACTTTTAGATATCAATGAAAAATCGGAGATTAATATATTTTTGAACTTTCTGAATAACAAAGAATATCCCCAGCATAGAAATATTATCTTTTCCTTTTTACCAGAACTAAAAACAGTTATCGATGTAGAGCCTAAAAGTGAAAGTGATGTGGTCAAAAAGTTTATTGAGGACTTGAGAAAAGGAAACAAGGAGAATATCGATACCGCAGTAAACTTTGTTAAACACGAAGTTGAAGCTAAGGGTGAGAAGGCACTGGATATATTGGCAGGTCTAATGAATTATGAATGGCAATCTGAAAATCAAGGTTATATTTTAGTACCCACAATATTTCCTCTATCTCCATTCAAGGATAATATCTTTTATTTTTCCATATATAAATGTCTAAAAGGAGTAACCGCATTTCCACGAGTTTTAGCCGTGTCTATCCATGAGATATCTCACATAATGCTCTATGATATTTTAAAAGATATAAATGAAGAACTGAGTCATGAGTTACTATATTTCATAAAAGAACTCATCGCGCCGATAATTGTCTATCAGGACGATTTTTGCGACATCTTTAAAAAGGAAATAGTGGGCAATTATAATGTTCTGGAGATATATTTCAAAATGGATGATAAAACAATCACCGCTTTCGATTATTTTCTAAAGTTATTCGAGAAAAATAGAGCTGAGGGAAATGACTTTAGACTTTTTGTAGGACAAATGATACATGTATGTAAAGAAATTGAATCAGATATAATAAAAAAGCGACAATTTGATAATAATCATGGAATCCAAATCATGAAAGATCCGGCGCTTCTAAAGGAGTTTAGGGAACCGATTCTGCTTCATTAATACTTTTTTATTATAGTATAAAGTGCTTCGAAGCTAGTGACTCATGATCCCCAATTATTTTCATGTACGTCTCTATATGATTAAGACCAGCTTCACTTCTTCTCTTATCTAGATTGACTTCATCCTCAATAGGAAGAAATGATATCTTTTTGTTCGAATCAATTTTATATTGTGTACCGTATATTTGAGGTTTTCCTGAAAGTATCAGAATTTTATCAATAAATAACGCCTTGTCTTCAGGAGCAACCTCATAGGGTGTGGTTTTCTCAATATACGTGTCAAATATCCATTTCATATTACTAAGGCTGACATGCAACGATAGGGTAACAAAAGCTTTGTAGATATCCTGTGAAGCTGAATTCTTGTAGCAAAATCCGTCTTTTCGCATCTGGTCCATAAAGCTATTTGAAGTGAATAGATTTCGATCCGTGTGTTCATCAGCAGAGATTTTGCCAGCCTTGAACAGACAAATATCTTCTTGATCGGTTCGCAATAGTTCGCGAATAGTATTATAAGACTTCTCCATATCACTAGAATCTCACAATTGCCAGTTATCCACAACTGAATCATCTATGCTTGACAATAAAACCCCCTCTGATAAGATACCCATAGATAGCACTACCTATAGTAGGCAAACAAAATAGGTAGAGAAAGGAAAATATGCCAGAAGGTTCCTGTGATGGGGACGGACAAGACGATGATATGCTCATAAGAAAAGGTATTCGCAAAACCTTTTCGGGAACGAGCGCTTGTGGACCTAGCGACGACACTGGACCGTGCATACCGCCGGACCAGCGTGATGGAGGCCGGACTTATTCCGGTCATGAACATTACAAACACTACGAAAAGTATGAACAAGTCCAAACTGATGTCTGTTATTGAGCAGGATGACGGCAACTGTACTCCTGATATTCCGACAGACGAGCCTACTGACGGTGACTGACATCCATCTTTAGGAAACCATGTAGTGGGAGATCCGCTTCATGTATGAGGGGGTCGCTATGTCCAAACTGCAAAAGTTCATTCCTATGCAAAAACATATCTTGTTCCAGGCCGATGATGATGGTCCGGACCATGATGATTACGGGCACGATAGTAGTCCCTGATCTTCATGCGAGCAGGTGACCGCTCTTATGCGGGAGAGCCGACACATGTATGTGTGGTTCATCAAAAAGTCAATCTTCATTCTATTTACTATGAAGAATACCAAATCCATCCAAGTCCTCTTTTGCGAAGAGGAAACCGAAGAGACCTGCCCTCACACGGGTGGCTCTTGCGAGAAGTACTGAATGACCGTTATGGAGCTGGTAGTAATGCCAGCTCCATTTTATTCACTTTTGTGTGATATGATCGTATAAATTATTCATTTTACATATAATAAAATGCAAATACCCACTCTTGCGGAGCTCGGTGTTGTACGAAAGGAAAAAGTGCTATCAAATGGAGTCCGTCTAGTACATTTCGAGAAGCCAAATGCTCCGGTTACTTTGAAACTAGTTTTCGATTCTGGCAGTCGTTTCGACCCGCCAGGCAAGGAGGGAATAGCACACTTTGTTGAACACCTCATATTTGCAGGGACAAAGAAGTTTCCACAGAAGGACAAGCTTGCAATGTATATAGAGAGCAAGGGAGGCCTGGTGTCGGCAAGTACAAATGACGAGGTATTGTGCGTGAACTCTGAAATATCTGAGCCTGCGGATATTGATGTTTTGACATCATTTCTCGGTGAGCTCTTGACCGAGTCTTTGTTCACTGACTCTATAATAGAATCCGAACGAGGATCTATATTGCAGGAAATGGGGGATAGGCTCTCTACGGCCGAAAAAAAAGCAAATCGCGGATTCTATTGTCTGATGTATCAAGGCACCGCTTATGAGCTGGATACATTAGGTACAAAGGAATCTCTGATGTCTATCACGCGTCAGGATACCCTCGATTTCTATAACAAGTATGTCGTATCGAATAGGTGCAGTATGGTTTCCGCTGGAGGTATATCAATAGAAAATATGGCCGCTTCCATCGAAAAAAATATACATTTTGTGGCACTAGGTATCGCACATGAACTCACAGAAGTTCTGGCGCCAATTATTCGGACAAGGCCTCTTCAGATCTTCTACGACGAAAATGTAAAGCATGTTAATTTTTGGATGGGTTTTCGAACAACAATAATATCAGATAAAGATTCGACCGTATTAAGAATGTTGGCTGATACACTAGGTGGTGGGCGTGCCGGTCTATTGCACAAAAAGCTTCGATATGAAAAAGGACTGATATATAGTGTCGATGCAGCTAGCTCTCCGTCAAATGATTCAGGACATTTCATGATACACGCATCGACTTCGCTCGCAAATCTATCCGAAACACTTCTTACTCTTTGTTCCATATTGAAGGACGTCAAACGTGACGGCATACCCGAAGAGTTAATAAAAGCAAAGAAGGAGACTGCAACAAAGCGACTTCGAGTCATGTATGAAACAGCAGAAAGCTGGGTAGATGGACACTTCTATCAGGAAAGAATATTGTCTCAAAAGGGAAAGACAGTCGTTGATCGCGTAAGAAGTCATTCCGAGGTCACCAACGAAGACATCATCCGTGTTGCAAACAAGTATTTCAAGGATGATGCCTGGTACATGACTGTTGCCGGCAATATAAAGGAAGTAGACCTGCCAAAAATAACTTTGTAGTGTTTTTTGTGCTAAAATTCCCTCATGAAAAATAAAGTGGTAGTTATTACCGGCTCTAGCCGGGGGTTGGGAAGATCGATGGCGAGGCTTGTTGCGGAACAAGGAGCCAGAGTGGTTGTATCATCGCGCGACAAAGCAGAGCTCGAAAAGACCGCGCTCGAGATCGGCGCGACCGCAATAGTCGCAGATGTTACCAAAGAGCAAGATCTCATAAATCTGGCACGAGAGGCGGCTAGTCTGACAGGTGGCATAGATATCTGGATCAACAATGCCGGCGTCTGGCACCCCCGCATGCCTATAGAAAAGGCGGACATGGTGCGGGCGCATCAGCTCATGGAGGTCAATCTCTTTGGCACTATGTACGGTGCACGAGCCGTCTTGCTATATATGAAAAAGGCGGGGAAGGGAACGATCGTGAATATTATTTCCACCGCCGCTCTAGCCGGCCGGCCAAACTCTGCTGTGTATGCTTCGAGCAAGTATGCCGCTCGAGGCTTTACCGACTCGCTCCGAGAAGAGGTAAAAGATTTCGGTATTACTGTTATAGGTGTATATCCTGGGGGTATGAAAACAGACCTGTTCAATGAAGAAAGACCGCCGGAGTACGATCTCTTCCTCGATCCCGATGAAACGGCAGAAAAGATCATCGCAAATCTCGCCTCTTCTGAGCCTGTGACTGAGCTAGTTATCAAGCGTCCGGGTCAAGATTAGGCACTACAGCTTTTCTCTCGGGCACACAACTTTCTTTTTGTCAGATTTGCGAGCTATTATGATTACCCGGACTTTGCACAACTTCTCAAATCCGACAAAAAGAAAGTTGTGTGCCCGAGAGAAAAGCGCATTGTTTCCAATGCGCTCTCATTTGTTTTCATTTCCTTTAGTGGGGTACTGCTATCATCACACCATTCTGTTTGCATCGTCTCTGTAGTTCCGATGCGAAACGCAGTGTGCCCATGTATGTATTTCGGAATTCATCCAGAATGCTTGCGACCTGGAAGGTGTCCGGTCTGTTCCAGCAGACACGTCCTCCGCAAAGATCGACTGCACGGGGCATTTCATCACTAAGCACGAGGATGAGAGCTTGGGGAGCGCATATTTCTGCATATTGGAACCACTGTTCCCATGACAGTGTTTGGTAGTCTCTCCGGTCCAGATGTATCAGTACCACATCCGCCTCAGACAGGATATTGCAGATCCATATCTGAGTCGGATCTTCTCTGATGAGGCTGATCACAATCTCCTTTAGGATTTTGGTTTCGCCGTCTACGTACACATCGAGTATATTTGGTGTTTGCATAACTGGCACGAGTCATGGTTTGGAAAGAACGTCATTTGTTACGAATACTGGCACAAGTGTGCTCGATTGTCAAGGTAGACATGCTCATGATATACTAGCGCCATCTGTAGTCGAAACAGAATAAGTCTATTTTGTAAAAGCAATAAATGGCCAGCGACGCGGTTCTTTATACGGAAAGGTTTTCGCGCATAAATCAATACTTGTCAGGCATTCTGGTAATGCCTTTTTTCCATCTATTTTTCCGCCTGCATATAGTGGGTGCGGAAAACATGAATGAGTCTGGTAAGCCGCTCATAATTGTTTCCAACCATATTTCTTTTTACGACAGCTTTCTTTTCCGTTTGGTGTCGTCATATTCTCACTTGCCGCTCCGCTTCATGGCTGTAGATGCTTTCCAATGGCCATTTCTCATATTTCTCGGTCGCATCGGTTTTGTAAAATTTGTTTACTCTCTTTTTGGTGTTTTCGTCGTTTTTCCGGGCAAAGGTATCGAGGTGAATCTCAAAAAACCAAAGGAGATCATTAGTTCCGGAGGGGTAGTAGTCATATATCCGGAGGGTCATATCAATGATAGTGACGTTCTCGCAGATTTCAAAAAGGGTGCCGCCGTGCTCGCTCTCGAGACTGGCGCACGAGTATTGCCGGTGGCATTTCGGTTGAAACCAAATACTTTGTGGAGGAGGCAAGTCGGAGTATCGATAGGAAAGGCTTTTTCCTTGCCCAAGGGCTGTTCGCACAAAACTGGGACGGAAATACTAAAAAAGAAAGTATCGGAACTTTTCTGTCAAATTTAGTTTTGCTTTAGTGGTAGAGTGATGGTCACAGTCGCACCCATGCCCGGGCCTTTCGACTCGATATCAAAACTGCCTTGATGTCCACGAATGATGGCTTTGCTCACAGACAGACCGACTCCCATGCCGATAGCATTTTGTTTCCTGGCTTCCATTCCGCGGTAGAACAGGGTCGAGCCTATCTTTTCCGATTCTTCGGGAGTGATGCCTATGCCGGTGTTTTTTATAAAGATTTCAAACTTGTGCGAATGTGTACGAGTCGTGATCGTGATACTGCCAGCCTCATAGTTGTAGCGCACGGCATTTTCGATGACGATGAGGAGGATGTCGCGCATCTTCTCGTAGTCGACATGGAGCTTCGGCCAGTCATCATTTGTTTCGGGATAGGTGACACTTATGTGCTTCCTCGCAATGTCTGTGCGGAGGTCGTGCAGTACTTCTTGCATAGCGGACAGGAGGCTCCTTTCGGTAAAGTTCAGAATATTGCTGCCAGCTTTCATCGCGGCTATGTCTAGAAAATCATCGATGATGTGCGTCAGACGCTTGGTGGATTCTTCGGTCTCGAGAACGGCGGTGTGGAGCTCCGGTGAGAGTGTGCCGTATTCGCCCGATATCATGGACTCCAGTTGCCAGCTGATGCTCGTCACCGGCGTCCGCAAATGATGCTGGGTGATCATGATGAACTGGTTTTTGCTGTCATTCAGTTTTTCCAGATCGACTCGAGCCTTCTTTTCCACTTCATACGCGCGACGGATCTCCGCCGTCTGCTCGGCAACTTTTGCTTCTAGGTTCTGATTCAAGTCTGCGAGTTGTTCCTTTTGGCGGGATTCGAGGAGGGCACCGCGTATCAGGAAATATGCGAGTATAATAAAAGCGGTAAAGGTTACAATGCGAATGTAAATGTTCGGTGCAAAATCAATGAAAATGTTTATGAAAAATATCGCCGTCATAGCAACAGCCAATGCCTCTGTTACTACGATCCGTACGCTCATCTGGCGGTAGCGAATAATCGAATAAGCAATGATGAGTATCCAGATTGCGCTTGTTACTGGACCGAACCAGTTAAGTCGAAAGTAACCAATTGCCGGTAATAAAATATTTACGATGGTTGGCGGAATTATGCCTAAAAATAGTGCCCAAAACATATTTTTAAGATTTATGCGTAGTGGTCCAGAGGAGTTCTTGTATGTACGATAAAGATTTAGAAGAGCAAACGTCCATAGTCCACAGAAAGCAAATTCAAATAGCCACTGAAAATTCCCAAAATTCCATCCCCACTTATTTATTCCTCCAATGTAAAATGTATAAATAATTAAGTGATTTGAAAATAAAAATAAGTAAGCAAAAATGATGATGATTAATATGGGTACATATATGTGTTTTTTAGTTATCTTTTTGTCATTAGGATAAATTAATGAAAATAAATAAAAGCCTAAGGCTATTGATATTCCAAGCACGTACTGAAAGCGGATTAAAATATTTGAAACATTAGATGATAGTGTTGATATGAAAAAGCCTGATGAGATTACCCAAATTGCAGTTGTAAAACTTAATGCAGCAAAAACTCGCGATGATAAATTACGGCTACCTATTACAATAACCAAATCCAGACTAATAATTATTATTGCCGTGATCCATATCAATATGGTAGGAATGCTTATATCCATAGTCATTATTATAGCAGTAAATATGGTATAATTTTTTAATGCATATGGATGGCAAAAAAATTCTAGTTGGTATTACTGGTGGGATTGCAGCCTACAAGGTTTGTTCTCTTGTAAATATGCTAATTTCAAAAAAAACGGTGGTTAGGGTCGTTATGACTGAGTCGGCAAAAAAATTTATTACCCCTCTGACTTTCCAATCGTTAACTAATCAGCCGGTATATGATGATCTTTGGAATCCATTAGATCCTTTTTTTATTGAACATATCTCAATTTCTCATTGGCCCGATATTATTGTAATTGCTCCTGCTACCGCAAATACAATTGGTAAGATTGCAAATGGTCTAGCAGATAATCTTTTAACAACAATAATCAGTGCGTCATTACCCGATATAAAAATAATTCTTTGCCCAGCAATGAATTCAAACATGTGGAATAATCCAATGTTCCAAAAAAATTTAAAAACATTAAAAGACACAACAAAGTTTTTAATTGTTGAACCAAGATCGGGAGTGTTAGCTTGTCGAGATAATGGAATTGGAAAAATTGCCGATAATGATGAAATTATAAAAGAAATAGAGAAAATATTATTATGATTTTAAAAAATAAATCGCTCACGGGATTTAATATTTTGGTAAGTGCCGGTTCAACATGGGTTTCCATAGACACTGTTCGTGTCATAACAAACATCTTTAAGGGTAAAATTGGATTAACGATTGCAGAAGCTGCTGCTCAACATGGCGCAAACGTCACGTTATTATTAGGTCCTTCTATGGATGTATCCTCTTTGAAATTACCAGTTAATATTAATGTCATTAGATTTAAATATTTTGATGAACTCGATTTATTAATGAAAAATGCTTTAATCTCACAGAAATTTGATGCTGTTGTACATTCTGCGGCCGTATCCGATTTTAAGCTAAAAAAAGTACATATAGGGAAGATAAAATCTAATACAAATAATCTAATACTTAGGCTTATACCTACAAAAAAAATTGTTGATGATATAAAAAAGTATGCTCCAAATGTTTTTTTAATTAAGTTTAAACTTGAGGTTGGTGTCACTGTTGAAAAATTAACTAGCATTGCTTTTAATAGTTTACAGAAATCTAACGCAGATTTAATTGTAGCGAATATTTATGATTCAAAATTTACTGATCATGAAGCGTATATTATTGATAAGCAGAATATTATTGAAAAAGCTACTGGAAAAAAGAAAATTGCCGAGAAAATTCTAAGACATATATATGAAAAAACATAATTTGAAATCATTTCTAAAAGCTACTTATTACTGTGATTGTGAGAATTATGAGATTCAAAAGATTGCAAAATATTTTATGGATAATAGTTCTAATAGTACTGAGCTGGCTAAAAAATTGTTTTATTTTGTTAGAGATTCAACAGTCTATAAGGTTGGACATTGGACGAAAAAAGCATCTGATACATTAAAGGAAAAAGGGGGCACGTGTACTAATAATGCTAATTTACTAATTGCACTTTTACGTGCTGCAAATATTCCAGCAGGATATGGAGTTATGGATGTTGTTGGTCCAGATTATTTTGGTCCTATTGTGTTACCACATCTTGCGCGGAATGTATCTCGTAAATCAAAACATGTCTATTGCAATGTATACCTAAATAATAAATGGATCAAATGTGATCCATCAGACGATGAGCCACTTTCAGTTAATACTGCTCATTTAAATCCTCAAAGTAAAGTTGTAGAATGGAATGGCTTAAGTGATGCAATGCTTAATCTAAATCCAAACCATATAATTAAAGACGAAGGGCCATTTTCAAATATTGATCATATTATTTCAAAAAAGATGAAACATAGACGAAGAATACCAGTATATGTTGGGAATTTATATATTCAATTTCTTCGAGAAGAAGGAAAAAATATTTTAAATATCTGCGATATTGAAAATTTGTTCAGTCTCTGGCTTCTTAAAAAACATAGTCTGGTATTTGTTCTTTATAGAATATATTTTATGTTTGATTCCCAAATAAGGAGAATTTGTAGCAATATTTTTATAACTAAATTGGCAAAACAATAATTATGCTTGACATCTATCAATCATCAGTAATAATAACAGCTTTCTTTTTCACTGGTTTCGGATGTTTTGCTATTTGGAAAAATCAAGAAAATGTACAAGCACGTAGATTCGCTCTCTTAGCATTCGCTTTTGCTGTCTGGAGTTATTCATGGTTCGGTCTATTGAAAACTAATTCGGATCCCGAGACGGCATTATTTTTTGCCAGACTATTAAATCTAGGGGCAACATTTATACCCGTACTATTTTTACACTGGGTATTTACCGCTATTGATTATGAAATCAAGGCTAAGTATTTTATAAGAATTTGTTACTTAATTACGTTCTTTTTTGCATCGTTCAGTTTTACAGATTATTATGTTTCGGGGGTAAGAAGTATATCGGTCTTTCCGTATTGGCCTATTGCTGGTCCGCTCTACTTATACTTTATAATTATTGGTTACATAGGTTTCATTCTTACGGGTTTAATTTTTTTACTTAGAAGCCTTATTCACTCAAGGGGAGAGATCCGTTACAGAATGGGCTATCTTTTTATTGGATCAATATTAGGTTTCATTGGTGGATCAATAAATTTTCCTCTTATGTTAGGATATTCAATTCCACAACCCTATGATTTGATAGGGACGTTTATGCTTATGGCTAGTCCATTTATATTTAGTTACGCGGCTCTTCATTACAAACTATTTAATATTAAAAATGTTGCAATTCAGCTTTTTGCCGGGGCGATAAATATTGTATTTGTGATAAATATACTCTTAGCACAAACTTTTTATAATATATTTATTAATTCACTGCTACTTGCTTTTACAGTATGGTTCACTATTTTGTTGCTTAAAATGCTTTATCAAGAAGTGAATCAACGCGAACGCATTGAAAAACTTGCAGCAGATCTCCAAAAAGCCAACACGCGTCTCACCGACCTGGATCGTCAGAAATCCGAATTCGTCTCCTTTGCGAACCACCAGCTCCGTGCACCGCTCACCGCCATGAAGGGTTATGCCTCGCTCCTACTCGAAGGTGACATGGGTGCGATATCCGAAGAAGCCAAGACTGGCGTGAGCCGAATATTTGAATCCTCGAAGACTCTGGTCAGTATCGTCGATGACTATCTGAATGTGAGCAGGATAGAGCTCGGTACCATGAAGTATGCTTTCGAAACCATCGACCTGAAACAGCTCATCGAGGATGTTATAGGAGAAATCAAACCCAATATCGAGAAAACAAAACTTGCATTTTCATTCCATGCTTCGGAATCTCACAGTGACTATCGGACCACTGCAGACCGAGACAAGCTCAAGCAAGTCATCGTAAACCTCATAGACAACTCCATGAAATACACACCGAGCGGCAGGGTAGATGCCGAACTTTCCTATGATAGCAAGAATCACAAATTCATATTCAAGATCAGCGACACTGGTATCGGCATCGCTCCGGAAATATTGCCCAGACTTTTCCAGAAGTTCAGTCGGGCAAATAATGCGAACAAGGTGAATATAAAAGGTACCGGTCTCGGACTGTATGTGGCAAAAGAGATGATAGAGGCTCATCATGGCACTATCCGTGCAGAGTCGCGCGGAGAAGGCAAGGGCTCGACATTCATAGTTGAGATGGAACCATTCGAAAAAGCATAGATAAAGCGCCGATTGTTGTTCGGCGCTTTTTACGGATCTGCATGGTATTCCTACATTTTGAATTTGAATCTGGTGTTTCTTTGTTCCTCTCTTTCCTCCCATTCGGTCATCCAGCCGATCTGGTCTCCATCTGAGCGATCCACTCGAGCCGACTTACGCACGGGCTTCTCGGCCCTATGGAATGTGTAGTGGCTGGATGGAAGGCTAAACGGGGCTCGGGGTTCTGACTTCGGAGCATTTTCAACTACTCTCCGCAATTGGGCGAAGAATTGCTCCGCTTCCTCGGGACTGAGCATTCGTGTTGTTTTCATGCTTCTGTCACCATTATACCACCGTAGGCCTTACTCTGTCAACATGGTTTTGAAATAGGGAAGTAGTATAATTACGTCAACATGAAAGAATATAAAAATGTTACACTATCTCTTTGTTTCTATGTCCTAGGATTTGTCGTTACTTATGTTTTACCCTCACTTCTCGTATCAGTAAACGGTTCACTGAAATATGGATATGTATTTATCATTGTAAGCTTATTACTGGTAGCCTTTGGTATATTTTTTGCATATAAAGCAAGCAAAAATAAGGAATCGGATATAGCGAGTAACTTACTCATGTTGATCGGTGTATTGATAATATTTGGATTTTTTTATATACAAAGTGTATGTACCCCTGCATATAATTGCCAGTAAATAATAAATAATATCATTATTAATTTCAAACCTGTAACTCAAAATATTAACCTCATTATTTCCGTCGTATGCTATTTGTTAGTACTATTGCTTATCAATTTTGGATTTCCTTTTGTGACAATTAGAGATACTGGTATCCAAAATAATATTATTTATTTTACTTCAGCAGTACTATTACTAATTGGAATCTTCCTAGCTTTCAAGGAGTATAGAAAAAACGGTTCTTCAGTTATGGCTACAATACTTGGTGTAGGTGGCATAATAATATTGCTATTACTCTCTTTTGCTATGTCTTTGTCGCAAAATCAATAAGTTCATGCCGGGAGGGAACAATTAACATTGAAGATTATATTAAATTACATAAACATGAGAAAAAATAATGATACTCGATTATTTCTTCGGCGTATAAAAATATTTATAAATAGTGTATAATTATTTCAACATGAAAACTTTATCAATGAATATGATCACCCTATTGGCCTTGGCACTTTATATACTTGCATATATATTACTATATACATTTCATCTGGTTGGTAGCGGATATCTTTTCATCTTTTATTTATTAATAGTAGTTGGAATAATAATCAGTTTCAAAGGAACTAAGGTTAGTGATTCCTCAAGATTAGCAAAAATATTGTTAATTTTGGGTATATTGAGTTTGTTTTATACATGGGTCTTGGAAATACCTATTCTTATGATGATTGATTCAATTATATAAAAAAGAGCTTGCCGTAGCAGGTGTATGCCTAACAGGGCTGCGATTTCGTAAATGGTGTATAATATTGAACATGAAACAATATAAAAATATTTTCTATTCTATAGGTTCCTACATTCTAGCAATGATTTGGTTTATTACCTGGATAAATATTGGTGACGATTTCACTCGCACAACTTCTATACCTTCTAATATTGGAATTGTAATGAATGCGATCGTTTTAATCGGTTTATTTATATTACTCTTCAGCGGTGTATTTTTCGGTTTCAAAAGCAACAAAATCAAAGAATCAGCCTGGGCTGGCAATCTTTGTACTGTTATGGGAATTGTTGTCATAGTCGGATATCTTCTACTCATGTCTGGTTTTGCGGGATATTAATTCAGATTTCATTAAAAAGGTATAATTTAAATATAAAAAACCTAAAAAACGTCCATCTATCATTTGTCTCCTATATCATCCTAGTTGCACTGTTTTTTTATTCGGATAATTTGCTTGTTCCTTATTTTAGTCCTATCTGTTAATGCTGTAGGTCAGGCGTCAATATAAAGGAATCCACTCAAACGCTCTTCGTGACTCACAGGATAGTCATTCGGTAGGTAGTGTGTATATCCATAAGTGGTGTATAATTATATGAACATGAAAAAACATACAAACATTATTATATCCGTGACCTGCTACGCGCTTTCCACATTATTATTTTTTGTATCTTCACTACCAGGCATGTTCAATATTCTTATAATAGGATCAAGTTTGATCTTGATTATATTGGGAATGTTTTTTGGATTTCGAATTATTAAATTAAATAATTCTCAATTAATTGGATATCTGGTTATCCTATTGGGAGGAATAGTTTTTATATTTCAATACCCATCTTTTTTTATTATTTTTCTGTATGGAATATAAAAAAAGAGCCCGCCGAAGCGAGCCCTGTGAATCTGCAAAGAACTATTACGGTACTATCGCTCGGTAGAACCGACGAGATGACCCTGTGGTATCGGTGTCAATAAATTGCACCGAACCCGTTGTATTAACAATGACTGCAATAGTTTTCCAATCGAATAGATCATCGGAGGATTGAATCCTATACTCAAATCCTTTTTGGCCTATCAATTGTAAACTATATGAATCGCTTGTGTTGCCTGTAGGCTTGAGTAAGAATGGCTCACTTACACCGCTTACTGATACGATAACATTCGTTACTATTACCACCGACTGAATTTTCGTAAACGGGTCCAGGCGAAACCCGAGTGAGTATGATTCATTACTGATATTTTTCGGAAATTGGAAGGAATAGTGTTGGAATCCATCTTGAACGTATCGTTGGTCAATAGACCCAACTATATTGCTTTTCCAATAAACAGTCAGGAGTCCTTCGGATCCGGTCAAGCTTCCGAATGTCGCATCGAACGAAACTGTATTAATCACATTTGTAGATACACCGGAAGTTACAATCCATACTGGCGAACCGCTTTTTGAGACAAAACTACCATTTAAGTATTTCTCAATTGTGCCTGTATCGCTTTGTATGGAAGGATTACCGATGAAGTCCATGATGAACGAAGGATAATATGGCACCGGATATTTGAAACGACAATTGTTCGGGTCTGCATGTCCGAGAATGTGTCCGGGACTAGTGTTTCCGACCTTGAACCTTGTTGAGACCGAATCCCATTCTGTCGCTTCCTGACTCAACTGAAACCCAAATCCCTCATATTCTTTGGTTGTATTTCCAATGATTGTATTCTGGTAGAATTCTACGGGCCAACCATGAGTTGATTCTGTAACGTAACACGGTTGATCGTTACCAGTAGTCCAGTAGGGCATATTTACCCTGTTTGCAACATCGAGTCTGGTGACATCGACGTTGTACGCATTTAGAAGAATATTATAGGTAAAAGATAAATAATGATTTCCAGTTTCCTTATCCTTACTTGAGTAGTTATCTGCCCAATTAGCATTTGTCCCATACCACGAAGTGCCGGAGAAATCTGCCCCGACATACGGATCCAGAAATGTTTCTTGGATTTGCACAGAGGGATTGTGTTTTTTTATTACATCTGTTGCCGCTTGAATAAGACCAGCGCCGGCACTGTGACTGATGAAGTGAACACGGGAGTATTTTTGTTGATATATTTTGAGACCAAGACTCTGACCAATTTGTCTAGAGTTTCGTATAGCAGTCTCGGGTCCACCTTGATAATTAGGTATGTGAGCGTAATTTATCCACCTATATCCGCACAATTGCCAATTATTTATATTATTATTGACAAAATATTCAGATATATGATTTGTCATTACCTCAACCCATTTAGTCGATGCGGTAGGATCACTATCTGATTTTATCCACCCATGTGTCACCACCACCAGACTATCCTTTCCTTCCTCCTTGACCGGATAGTCTCCATATGTCGGCCGTTCCGGTTGTTTCTGTATCGCCTGTATCGGCGTCCCGCCCAGGGGAGTGAGTAGGAACACTTTTGATTTTCCTTTGAACAAACCCGTTCCGATTATCTGACCCCAGTCATTGTTTCCATATGCCTGGTGCAGTTCCCAGCCGGATGTCGGATCGATGAGTGTGTTCAGGTCTGCATTTTCTTTTTCCGAGAAAAGATATGCATGATAGGTGAGATGGTTTGGATCTTTTATACTGTATGCCACAAAGCCAACTATTTGTCCGTGAATATTCAGATCACTCACACTCAAATATGAATCCGGATTTGAACCTATATCTTTCATGACTCCGTCTGAATATAGGAACACATGCGCGAGGTTGTCATCTTTTAAGAGTGACATACCGGCGACCTGGTCCCTGTTGTTCATTGCGACGGCATAACTATACTCTCCACCCAAGGTACCGAGTCTTTTCATTTTTCCATCCGCATAGATGAAGGCTTCCCTCGATGACCAGTCAGGAACATTCAGATTTCCGGCCATGTGACCTAGATCATTGATGGCTATCAAAGATGTACCCGAAGATTCGAATGTGCCTATGAGGCCGATCTGTTTGCCGACATAGGTAAAGCCCTCTGCATGATCTCCTATATCGATAACTCCGACTGCATCACCCAAGTTGTTTATACTCAATAATGCACCTTGTCGACTCTGATCACCGTCATTGAAGTCAATCAGCTCATCGCCTCTGTCAATGAATGGGTAACCGCCAAACGTGCCGTTGCGAAATGATCGACCGACGACCTGACCCAGATCATTTATCGCATAGCCAGATGTAATATCATTTGTCTCTGGCCCAACCTGATCGAATTTGCCTTCGGTGTAGATAAATAGTCCGCTTTTCCCAGATACTCTACCATCAACACCTATTTGACCACGATTATTGATACCAAATGCTCTGCTTATGATATCCGTTTCTTTTCCGCTTATATCGGTAACCATATACCTGATCTCACTTTTAACCTCATTGCAGAAGTTAGTAATGATCAATACAGCAAACACCGCAGATATACATTTTTTCACACTTTGCCTTTCTCTTATTATTATTTCGTTGTCAAAAGCGACATGCACACGCATGCCGCCGTACTATGTTTGTTTAATTTATACTGGTAAAAAAAGAATTAGTCAAACTAATTTTTGACACTAAATTTGCACTCAAAAAAATTCCTTACCTCATCGCTATCGCATCCCGCTCTTCTTCAGAAAGCTCGATCTCTGACTCGCGGCCTACTACCGGCTTGGAAAATACCCTCGTATGGTCGCGCGAGTGCAGACTGGAAATGACCACACCATCTCCGTCTTCGTTCAGGAGCGCTGTCGCAAAGCTCTGGTTGCCACCGTCACCCGTGCCTTTGAAGGGGTTGAAGCGGACCGTATTCACTGACTGCACACTCTTCCGGAGACGGCGCTCTACCTGGGTAAGATATGTTTCCATCTCTTTGCGAAATTTTTCCATGTCGCGCAGATTTGCAGAGACGAACTGTAGAGATTGGCTGACATTTTCGGAATCAAAACCCACCAGGAATTTGCGTTGTCTGAAATACATCCACAGGATGATGCCGAGAAAAATGACGTTTGTGATACAGAGCGCTATGAAGCCGACCAAAAGTGGGTTTTGAAATATTGTTTGCATTGCACCATTATCGTATGTCTTACCAGAAAAGGCAAAATATTGTACACTCATGTCATGTTCAAAAAGCGCATCTATCTCGACTATGCCTCGCTCACTCCCATAGATGAGGGTGTTCTCCGCACCATGAAGCAGTATTCCGACCCTATGTATGCCAACCCTTCTTCCTGGTATAGCGAAGGCGTCCTAGCAAAGGAAGCTCTCGTGACAGCACGAAAAACAGTTGCGGAATATCTCCATGCTCATCCAGATGACATCACTTTCACTTCTGGTGGTACCGAGAGTAACAATCTTGCGCTATTAGGCTCGATCGAACGCTTGCGCAATACTGGTCTCGAATATGACTCCATGCATGTGCTCATAAGTGCCATAGAACATTCGTCCGTCCGCGAATGTGCGAACCACCTCAGCGAAAAGGGTGTTCGGGTAGAGGTGATCCGAGTAAATAGCGATGGCGCAGTCGATTTCGATAGTCTCAAAAAACAGATCCGTCCCGACACTGTACTCATCTCTGTCATGACTGTGAACAATGAGATCGGTACTGTCGAACCCATACGTGAGATAGCGAAGATGGTCCGCCAAGCTAGGGAAAAGTACGCCGAAACCTCGGCTTTCGCCTATCAGGATGTGAAATATCCGCTCTTGCATACCGATGCCGCGCAGGGACTCTATCAGGACTTGAATGTAGAAAAACTCGGTGTGGATATGCTCACTCTCGACAGTAGTAAGGTCTTTGGTCCGAGAGGAATAGGTGCACTTTACAAGAAGCGTTCATTGCCTATTTCTCCTGTCATGTATGGCGGAGGCCAGGAAAAGGGTTTGCGTTCGGGTACAGAAAATCTTCCAGGCGTGATGGGGTTTGCCGAGGCTGTGAATATCGTGAGCCAGACACGCGAAGCAGAGTCAGTCCGGCTCATCTCGCTCAAGAAACTTTTTATGAATGAATTACTTCGGATAAATAAGGACATAAAGGTAAATGGGGAACGTGCCAAGGGTGATGAGCGTGACACAAATTTCGATGGTGCGGTGTCCCCCCACATCCTAAATGTTTCCATTCCCGGCATAGAGAGTGAATTCTTCGTAATGGAATTAGATGCACACGGTATTGCGGCTTCTACCAAGAGCTCCTGTCTGCGTGACGAAGATGAATCCTACGTGCTCAAAACCATCGGTGCGAACAGCAAAAATTCTGTGCGGTTTTCTTTTGGGCGGTGGAGTACTGAGAGGGAGGTGATGAAAGCATTGAAAATAATAAAAGAATTACTTGGACGCATCCGGTAAAAGCGGGCATGCAATGTGCTCTTTTTGCATGATTTGTGAAGTATTTACAATACTCGGACCCTGCACAACTATTTCAAATCATGCAAAAAGAGCACATTGCATGTCCGCTTTTACCTACATTAGTCTATATATTCCATTTGCATCCTTTACCAATCCCAATAGCTCGAGTTCAGAAATCACCAGATTGAGTTTTGTCGCTGTAAAGCCCGTCTTGTCTATAAGTCCTGTAGATGAAAGCTTCTCGATGCGAAGATGATCTATGATAGTTCTCTGATCTGGTTCCAGCTTCATCTCAGAATAATTTGGCAAGGCGGAAATCATTCCATCTGTCCGTATGACCTGGAATCCCAATCCCTGCAAGATATCCTCAGCAGAATATACAGGTGTCGCGCCGTCACGAATAAGACTGTGTGGTCCATAAGACAAGTCGGATATGATGGATCCTGGTACGGCGAATACTTCCCGGCCAAATTCTCGGGCATGACTGGTCGTGATGAGACTGCCGGACTTCTCTGCCGCTTCGATGATGAGAGTCGCATGAGATGCACCGGCCATGGTGCGGTTCCTATTCGGAAATGTCCATTTGTCTCCGAGCTGGTTCATGCCGAACTGTGAGTACAACGCGCCACCACTCTCCACGATGCGGAGCGCTAGATCGCGCTTTACAGCTGGGTAGAGTACAGATAGAGACAAACCAGACCCGGGAAAGCATATCGTATTCAGTCCATTCTCCAGAGCGGCCTCGTGAGCGATGGAGTCAATACCGACAGCAAGACCAGAGACTATAGTTATGGGATAGCCTTTGAGGCCCGCTATTAGCTTCCTTGTGACATCTTCACCGTATACGCTGTTGTGACGAGATCCTACTACACAGAGATATTTGTCTTTTTTATCTGGAAATCTGCCAGCAAAGTCCATGTGTGGGGGAGGGCTCGATATTTCGTTGAGCAATATCGGATAGTCTTCTATGGATATTCTTTTTGTTGTTAACTTCATGTTATTCGTCCCGCCTGCATCCTGCCTTTTCGCAAGATTTGTGAAGTATTTACAATACTCGGACCCTGCACAACTATTTCAAATCTTGCGAAAAGGCAGGATGCAGGCGGGACGGTCACAATTTTACCATAGTAATGCAAATCAAAATAATTGTGCTAAAATAGCCACATGTTAGACATAAAATTCATCAGAGAAAACAAGGATCTCATCGCGTCAGCCGCAAAGAAAAAACATCTAAAATTTGACGTAGACCAGCTCCTAGTATCAGATGACAAGCGCAAATTACTCTTGCTCGCTGTGGAAAAGAAACGCGCGGCACAAAACATAGCCAGCGAAAAGATCAGTGGAGCAAAAGATCCAGAAGAAAGAACAAAACTCATAGGGGAAATGAAAATAGTAAAGGGCGAAATGGAAAAAGACGAGGAGGAACTCAAGGGAACAATGAAAGAGTGGCAAGCTCTCATGCTCGCAGTGCCAAATATTCCAGATATGTCCGTACCTGATGGTAATTCTGATGCTGACAATCTCGAAGTCAAAGTCTGGGGAGAAAAGACCAGTTTTCCATTTGAACCCAAAAACCATATCGAGATCATGACCAAGCTCGGCATGCTCGATCTAGAGCGCGGAGCCAAGATCCATGGCTTTCGCGGATATTTTCTTACCGGTGATGCGGTGAATCTGTGTTTTGCTATTTGGAATTTTGCCTTGGAATTCTTCCAAAAGAAAGGCTTTGTGCCTATCATTCCTCCCGTCATAGTTCGGGCTATAAATCTCTACGGCTCAGGTTACTTGCCTCAAGGTGAAGAGGATCTTTACAAAACTCAAGACGGAGATTACCTAGTAGGTACAGCCGAAGTTCCCATAATGGGGCTTCATGGTGACGAAGTTCTATCGTCGGCCGAGCTTCCAAAGAAATATTTGGGATTTTCCCCGTGTTTTCGCAGGGAAGCGGGCGCCCATGGTAAGGACGTTCACGGTCTCATACGGGTCAATGAATTTTATAAGTTTGAGCAAGTGATACTCTGTGAAGCGAATCACGAAGCGTCCGTAAAGTATCACGAGGAGGTGAATAGGAATACCGAAGAGTTCATAGAAGCGCTCGGAATACCGTATCACACAGTTGTGAATTGTGGCGCAGACCTAGGTCTCGGCCAAGTAAAGAAGTATGATATCGAACTTTGGGTTCCCAAGGAAGGTAAATACAGGGAGATCGGTTCCGCATCGTATTTCCATGATTTTCAATGCAGACGTCTCAATATCCGCTATCGTGATGCCGAGGGTGTGATGCGCTACGCTCATTCATTGAACGCTACAGCTATTCCTACACCTCGTATCCTCGTCTCTCTCATCGAAAATTTCCAGCAACCCGACGGCAGTATCAAGATCCCCGAAGTCCTCACAAAGTACATGGGCAAGGATGTTATAAAATAAATCCTGCCGCCAGTGCGGCATATGAATGAAAAAAAGATTTGATGTTCATAATGTGCATATCACAACATTGGCGCGTCAGTCGTCAAAGTTTGCGGAAAACAAACGCCGGAGAAACTTTTTTGCCTTAGTTCTCGTCCTCATTTCCGCTGGTTCGTGGACCTATGCTATTTCCAGCTTTACGTACCTCGATCGGGTCAATATCGGGCATGTCAGTATTTCCGGCGCAGACCCGGACATTCTTCCTGCACTCGAGGCGGCTGCTCTCCGTGCACTTGAGGGCGACTATCTCGGCCTGTTTTCCAAGTCGAACTTTCTACTTATTTCCAAGGCGGATATTAGCGAAGCTATAAAAGAGACATCACCTAGAATAGAATCACTCAGCATACGACGGTCCGGTCTCGGCAGTCTCGACATACAGGTTCACGAAAAGTCTCCCGCTGCTCTGGTCTGTGCGGGATTGCCGAATTTCAGTATTGCTGAAAATGCTGAAACAGGCGGCCAATCGGAAAACTGCTTTTTTACCGATGCGAGTGGTGTCATATATATGAAGGCTGGCGTCTTTCCAGTAAATATGTACAACAGCTACTACCTCCTCGACATAGAGAATGACGCTCCGCAAAACGACGCCATCGGCAGGGAAGCATTTGCTTCGAGTACATTCCGAGCTCTGCAGGGATTTTATGAATCTATGCGTCTCTCTCGTGTGAACCCACTGGGTATACTCGTGAAAGGTGGGGGAGAATACGAACTCTTCATAGAAAATCCGGGCAAAGACAAGTCCGTCGTAGGCACTTCGACACCCGTCGAAACAATCGTTGTTTATTTCAATGAAGTAAATGGTTTCGAAAACCAGATCAGCAACTTCGTTTCCTTCTGGTCGCACATGCTCACGGATGCTCGTACCAAAAATGAATATTTGAATTTTGAAACGATCGACCTTCGTTTCGGCTCGAATGTTTTTTATCGCCTGGTAAAATAGCTATTGCGTCTCCCGCCGTGTGATAATATGTAACGATGAGACAATTTTTCAGTGTGCTTTACGGTGGCCTGGGTATGATCATCGCCCTTTTTGGCATATATTTTGGTTTGGTTTGGATTCATGATGATGTATTGCCAGTCATTTCTAGGATCGATCTCGATATGACAGCAAATGCCATAGCTTCTCTCATCGAACAGCCCATAGAAGGCACCAGTCTCGAGGGCTTCCGTCGTCTCATCCGCTATACTGCGAGTCAGGAAGAGGATCTCATAAATACCGCCACACTCAATATCCCCCAGTCTCTAGAAAATGACATCACTGCAAATGGCTATATCATCCGCAACCTCGACACTGACGAGGTCATAGCCGCAAACAATGCTGACACTCTCATGCCCGTCGCTTCCTTGACCAAGCTTGTGACTGCGATAGTAGCGAGGAAGCTCATCGATCCCGATGAGCACATCGTCCTTTCTAAAAGCATCATCGATACCTATGGCAATACGGCCCAGTTCCGTGCAGGCGAGGTTTTCCTGGCCAAAGACATGTTCTACCCGCTCCTCATGGTCTCCTCGAATGATGCCGCCGAAGCCTTTGCGCACAACTATGGCCGCAAGGCTTTCATAGAAGCCATGAATAATTTTGCTCAGACGATAGGTGCATACCGTACATATTTTCGGGATCCGTCTGGTCTCTCCGCTGACAATCGTTCGACCGCGACTGATCTCGCCATTATTCTGGACTGGATACGCAAGAATGATCCGGAAATATTGGAGATAACAGATATGAAGACAAAGACTGTGCGTACGCATACCTGGGTCAATCCTTCACACTTCCTGAACTGGTCGAACTATTATGGTGGCAAGAATGGTTATATTCCGGAGGCAAAACTCACGAGTGCGGCAATATTTACTTTTGGGGAGGAGAGGGAAATGTATGCGGTGGTGCTACTGGGAAGTGATTCTAGGGATTCGGATGTGGTCAAGCTTTTATCGCGAGTGAAGTAGTGCTACGGGACCCCACCTTCTTCTTTTTGCGTCCCTGCGGAACTCGCTCGTTAAATTTCAGGACAAAATGGTCACGAGGTCATGCAATGGTTCCCATTTTGTCCAGAAATTTATACTCTCTCAGACAGTCCTCGGGACGCAAAAAGAAGAAGGTGGGGTCCCGACTCACACACTCACTTCCCGAAGGCGAGGACTCTTCACGAAGTCAGATCTCGATGCATTTCCCAAACTGTGACCGAATCCTTGCAGGGCACAGTTTGTGGAAATGCCGAGATGTGACGAGTGAATCCGCAGCCGAGGGAAGGGAGTGTGTGAGTCGGGACTAACACCAGCTCACACTTGCGCGAAAGCTTAAAACCCATAGACTAAATACTTATGCCTATAAAACCACGAAAGACCAAGAATTTCTGGAAAGATCTCAACAAGCCATTTTTCGTACTCGCCCCTATGGCAAATGTTACCGATGCTGTATTTCGTAAGATTATCGCAAAGTATGGCAAACCGGATGTCATTTGGACCGAGTTTGTCTCCGCCGACGGTCTCGTATCGGACGGGAAGAAGAGGCTCATAATAGATCTGAAATTTTCACCCAAAGAGCGCCCCATCGTAGCTCAGCTTTTTTCCGGACACCCGAAGGCTATGAAGGAAGCGGCTGAGCTTGTGGCCAAACTCAAGTTTGATGGATTGGATATAAACATGGGCTGTCCCGATCGGTCGGTAGAGAAGCAGGGTGGTGGCGCGGCGATGATAAGAAATCCCAAGAATGCCATCGAAGTCATAAAGGCCGCTCGCGAGGGTGCGCCGGGCATACCTGTCACAGTAAAGACTAGGCTAGGGTATAGCAAGGTAGACATGGACTGGATACGTACGCTCCTCATGCAAGGTCTACCTGCACTCACAGTGCATCTGCGCACGAGGAAAGAGATGTCAGAAGTGGCGGCTCATTGGGAACTCATGCCAGAAATTGTGAAATTGCGGAACGAGATATCTCCGGGCACTCTCATTATTGGCAACGGCGATGTGAAGACCCTAGCTGAAGCCAGGGAAAAATGCAGACAATACGGTTGTGACGGAATCATGATAGGCAGGGGAATATTCGGCACGCCTTGGTTTTTCGCCGACTTGGCGAAAGAGAAGACACCGGAAGAGCGGGTAAGTATCTTGGTAGAGCATGCCCAGCTTTTCGAAAAGACATTCAAAGGTATGAAAAGCTTCGACGTTATGAAAAAACACTTCAAGGCCTATGTTTCCGGTTGGGACAATGCAAAAGAGTTGCGCGTCAAGCTCATGGAGGCCAAGAACTCAAGGGATGTGAAGCGGATCATAGGAGAGAGTTTTCCGAAATAAGGTAGGAGAGGGACAACAAAAGCAGGTCTATAGGCCGAGAAATCGGTCTGAAGCCCCCATCTGATGATGAGGGCTTTTTTATTTGCATATTTGTATCGATATGTGGTATACTGCTATCCGGTAGTGAAGACGTGTGTGGGTTACACGTTGCGTTCAAGCACCATAGTGACTTCTTCCCCGGAGTCACTGAAAAGTAAAGGGTTTGGTTTGCGTTATCCCTTGGGGCCCACATCCTGTAGATGTTGGGCCTTTTTTTATTTCCTATAAATTTTTGTGTTAGAATGAACCATCATGACAGTTTTGTATCGCACATATAGGCCAGCCAAATGGTCCGAGGTCGTGGGGCAGGAGCATATAGTAGACCCTCTCAAAGATAGTATAGCGAACAAGCGCATTGCCCACGCCTATCTCTTTTCTGGAGGTAGGGGAATAGGCAAGACTACTCTTGCCCGAATATTTGCAAAGTCTGTAGGAGCAAAGGATGAAGATATTTATGAGATAGATGCGGCATCGAACCGAGGTATAGATGATATAAGGAGTTTGCGCGAGCATGTCTCTGTTTTGCCATTCTCCTCGCCTTATAAAGTCTACATAATAGATGAGGTGCATATGCTCTCGAAGGATGCATGGAATGCTCTCCTCAAAACCCTCGAAGAGCCTCCTCAACATGTAATATTTATTTTGGCTACGACGGAGCTCGATAAGGTTCCAGATACGATCATATCCAGATGTCAGACTTTCTCTTTCCGAAAGCCTTCGAGAGATATTGTTAGGAAACAGGTAGAGAGCATAGCAAAGAGCGAGAAGTATGAGCTAGACCCGGGCGCGGCAGACCTCATAGCGCTTCTTGGTGACGGCTCATTTCGTGATGCTCTGGGTATGCTCGAGAAAGTGATAGGGTCATCCAATAAAAAGAAGATAAATAGGGAAGATGTGGAGGCTATAACTGGCTCACCCAAGGCGAGTCTAGTAAATGACTTTGTTAGTGCACTTTTGGGGAAGGATGTAGATGGGGCACTATATAGTATAGGGCAAGGAACGAAGTCCGGTGTGAGTATGTCTACTTTTGTGACTCTGGTACTCGAGAAGGTAAGGTTCATACTCCTTCTCCAGCACTCCCCCCAGTCCAAGCGCGCGGTAGGCGAGAGGTTGTCTCCCGATGATATGGATTTTGTGGCAAAGGAGGGGGAGATGAAGCGCGTGACTCCGGCTATGCTCGTGGTGCTCCTAGAGGCCGCGGATGCTACAGGGCGCGCGAAGATAGAGAGTCTGCCTCTAGAAATAGCGGTAGTGCGTATTTGTGAGAGTTAGGAAAATGTTGTAGATTGTTTTGGTAACTTACAGATATTGCGGGATCATGAATGGTCCGTTCTTTATCACAGTATTATTGCGGGATCGTCTAATGGTAGGACACGAGCCTTTGAAGCTTGTTATCTTGGTTCGAATCCAAGTCCCGCAGCAAAGTATTTATAGATGCATTTTTAGGTGTTTTTGCGAGTATCTCAAAAGTACTTTTGAACCTTATCTCGGCCACATTTTTATCTCTGAATGAAAGGTTCCAAAGTAGATTTTCTATAATTTCTCTTTTCTTTCTATCATTTGCTTTGAGAAATTCTTTTTTGGCTCTACTGCCTTGTAAAAAGATCTCTTTCACTGGTTCCAAAGTAGAAACTCCTTTCATACCATTCGCTTCAGTTTCCCGTATCTTCTGGTTAAGGGAAACTCGCTCATTGTGTATTTCAAGGACTTTGGCATCATATATATCCTTGGAAATCTGTTCTGCGAGGAAAGTATCTAGTAAACGATTTTCTTTTGTTTTGAGTGTGCCTAATTGGCTTTTAAGCGTATTTAAGATATTTTCCGAGTAGTTATCATTTTTCTCCGCCATCTCCTTCGCTGCTCGATACATAAGGTTGATTTTGCGTTTGGTGAAGTCTAACCTATCAAATAATTCAGAAACTTTTTCATAGAGATAGTTTTCGCGCATATAGCTTTTATGCTCCTCGCACTTTTGTTTGCCGTTTGTGCAGTAATAATAATGATGACCCTTTTTTATAGAAGCAGTTAAAGCACAGCCACAATTATCACAAGTTAAAAAACCACGAAGAGGGAAGAATAATTTTTGAGGCTTAGGATGAATACGGTTATGCATAACATCCTGTGCCTTATCAAACACTTCCTTGGTAATTAATGGCTGATGAATACCTTGATAGAATTTACCCTCACGTTCCATTAGACCTGTATAAAATACTTCGCCTAGGATTCTTTGGATATGACTCTTCAGAACCTTTCCGTTAGAACGAGTTCTTAAGCCTTCTTCGTACAGCATATTAGAAATAACCTGAAAGCCATATGAGCCAGTTATGTAAAGATTAAACGCTCTTACGACATATTTTGACCTTACAGGGTCGATTACAATTGTTTTTGTTGCCTTATCATTCAAATATCCAAAGGGTGCATGATTTGGCCATTCTCCACGTGCCAACTTCTCACGGTTACCGCGTTTTACATTTTCACTGAGGTCTCTGCTGTATTGGTTTGCCATACCAAACTGCATAGCAAGAATGAAAGAAGTTTCTTTGGGTAGATGAATTGCATCATGTGTTCGGATTTCCTGAATAATATTTTTCTGAAGCATATCCATGATAAGCCCACCGTCAATAAAGTTACGAGCGAGACGATCAAGTTTCCAACAAAGTATTGCGTCGGCCTTTCCGGTAGAAATCATCTTCACCATTTCCTCGAAAATGGGACGACCGGCAGATTTTGCGGACATACTTTCTCGCAAGGTCTTCACAACCTTTAAATTGTATTTTTCGGCTATTAGTAGTAATTCATTCTCCTGAGAATCAAGAGACATAACTTGCTTGTCTTCGGTATCAGTAGATTTGCGGCAATAGATAATATATTTCATGTGCGTATAGTATATCTGCTTTGATTATTTATCAATTTTATAAACCCTGTGGCGACCCTTACCAAGGCGTAATGTATTATAAGTTTTATCAATGCTTGGATTTATTGCACCAGTCTCTTCCATCGCAATTCCTAAGCCATGATTTGATATATCCGAGATGACTTGAGGACGAATCAAATTACGTGAACATACATATGCCTTCTGTCCGATCATGCGTGAGTCTGTAAAAGCTTTTACCATATATTTTGCCAAATATGTTGAAAGTCTTTCGTTTCCATCGGTTTCTTTCATGAAGACATATCCTTGCCGCCAAAGAGAGGCAACCAATCTGGTATGTCTTTCGGATTTATATACGGTATCGGGAAGACCCCAGAACAAAGCATGGAAATGAACGGCTCCACGCTTTTGAAATTCTGGAACTGAGATGTACCGAAATTGTTTTCCGAATTTATATCGCATAGCTTGGATAAAAGAGCCAAAATCTTTGTATCCTTGCTTGAGAGTCTCTTGGTTTTCTCTGTAGGTGAGAGTAAAAAGTAGAGGGTTAGTATCTCCTCCAAGGTTAGCGGATATAAGCCGTCGGAAAACCACTGCAGCGCGCCTAGCGTTATCTTTACGTTTTCCTTCAAGTTCTCTCTGCTGTAATGGATCGCTTCTATCAGTAACCACACGTGGCAAAGTAACTTTACGCGAAAGTTTTCGCGTTTGTCTGGGTCGAATGGGAAGAGGTCGTTCATATGTGTAGATTTCTACTGTGTTAGCGTATTTGATAAGTTTGTTGTAGCCCATATTTATTTCTTTATTTGTCCTATGTTAGGTAATTAGCAAGTCGCTCGGCGGGCGTTCCGCCCGCCTGCGCTTTTTATGGCTACGGCGGATCCGACCGCCCGCCGGCGAATGCAAGAAAAAACTTCGCTAGTGAACGCAGATATTCATCTGCTTGTTCGGGCGACAATTCAATGCCATTTTCTTCACGAAATAGCCGAATTGTGTCCTCGATAAGTTGTTGAGTAAATAAAAACACCCTGTTAAGGACACAGGTGGGAAGAGGACTAGTCGTTTCGAATACGACAAAAAACAGGCTTAATTTGAAGCCTATATAAATTTATGAGTACTTAAGATTTTGTTTGACCTCTTTATTTTTTTGTACTGGATTCGGGGACAATTACGGGATATCTCCAGATTTTAGTTTTTTGTTTGGGCGAGGATTTTAATTGATATTTATGGCGTACCTAAATTCAATGACCAACTTCCCAACGTATCCTGTTGGAAAGTTTAAGGTATGCGATATAAAAAAGCAACGTTGGCAGTTAGCAAATATTGTCATATACTAATGCCACAACTGAATATGAAGCCTAAACCCGAAAGGGCATGGCGAAAGTTAGTCAGGTAATGCGTAAAGAACCCATCATGGGGTCGCATTACCTGCCGTACAGGGAAACTTGTACGAGAGACTTCGGTCTCTACCCGTGGTGGGCTTTTTGTATATGATAAACAATATTCCAACTAAACAAGCTCTTGCTTTAGCCAACGCTCTAACGCAACGAGGAATAAAAAATGAATTAGAGCATCCTGATGGTTATAAACATGTTGATATCTATATTCCGGAAAACAAGATGTATATAGAAATCGAAGGATTACAACATTTTACTGATCCCAAACAGATTATTGCCGACTTTAAAAGAGATTACTATTCCAACAAGGAAAACCATTTTACTTTTCGTATTACAAATCAGCTTATTGATACACACCTAAATGAAATCACGGACGCGATATTTCATGTAGTAAGAAAAGTTATTTCTGATTTTCCATCAATTCAATAACAAATATTTTCTGATTATCCGAATTAGTGATTTCCTTAGGATGATAACGATTAATATACTTTTCTGTATTAACATCATACATTCCTAGAAAAGCTTTTGCGTTTATGTAAGCAGAATTTCCGTCAAGATTCTTTATATCTATCATTCCATCTTCCTTGTCTTTTACGAACCTGAAACCTACTGCATTCTTATTTTTGTCGTATAAAAGCTTTACTCCAGCCATTTTTTGAATACTGTATTTTTCGCAGAATGAACTGCTAAGATAAAAGCGCTGAGCTTTACCTAAGCTGATTACGAGACTGAAACGAGTACTCGTTGATTTAAATTCTTCAAAATTGTAGTTCTCCATACAATGATTATATTCCCTTGATTGTATTTGTCAACTATTACCACGTTGACATATTAGTTGAATGAATGTCATAACACGTTATACGACTTGTTTTTTATTGTAGCAGTTTGATATAATATCTCACGGAAACGAAAAAATTGAGACTTGAGCACAGAAAGTAATATTATCGGGCCCATAGTTCAACTGGTTAGAACGTCTGTTTTCTAAACAGTAAAAATAGCCACGACGCTAGTACGGGTTCAAATCCCGTTGGGTCCACAATTACTTTCTGTACTAAAGTCTCAAATAGCTAGTTTCATCCATATTGTATCACCAAAATAAATTATATTCTGGGGATAAGTGGAACTTTAGACTCAAAAGTGCAGAATGTCAACTTAAATAAGGTGTTTGTCAGTGTTAACAAAAAATATAAAGAATTACTCCACTTCTCCATATTTCAAGCTTTCCATAATATGTTCTGATATAGAATCACCTAATTCATAAATTTTAATATGAAACCAAAAAATCAAATAAATATTAATGAAGAAATACCAGTTTTTCTTTTTAGAGAAGACTTACAGTTAATAGAGTCTATAATAAAAAACGAACTTTCATCGACTTCGTTAAAAATCTCTTTAGAAGATCAAGAGGCGGATTCTTTTGCACAGATACCAAGTGATCAGGGATCGACAGATAAAATTAATATAAAATCGGTGCAACCCGATGTCTCTATAGATATATACCCATCCTCCTATTCAATATATATAAATGAAAAAAATTTGAACACTGAAGGAGCGGTTTATAAAATTCAAGCAATATTAAGAAAAAGACTCAATTTTCAAACATATTATAGCTCAAAGATCCTTCTGTGGTTCAGTATCTTAAATTTTAATATTTTTATATGGTCATTTTGGTGGGCAGTTTTTAATTTACCCAAATTAGCAAATCAACTTTGGCTTATTGCAGTCTTATTATCGATCATTACTTGGATATTTGAGGTTGTTTACCCACCTAAATCTAACATTAAGTTTATTAATATACGTGACTCCTCTGGATTTTTTGTACGCAATAAAGATGATCTAATTAAGATTATATTAACGGCCGTTGTTAGTTATCTATTTGGTTTCCTAAGTCACTAACAGTCCGTATTGTGTTGAGATTAACGCTGGTGGTTCCAACATCGTACCACGCAGCCAGAAATGAATTTTGCAAAAATAAAACCCGCAGAGCACTTTTGTGATGCGGGTTTTGGGGTCAGTAATTAGTGGCACATCGTCCCGCGTGTTATCATCGTTCGGGGCTTGCCGTTTTCATCTACGTATCGACGGAAGGTGACGCCGGATATCTGAGTTGGACTACCTTCGCGTGACGTTGTCGTCACTAAAGATTCGGAATTGGCATCGTGTTGAATATAATCACGCGACACCAGTACTTCCTTCGTTTGTTCTTCTGGTTGAGACATGTCTGCACCTTTCTAAGCAACATCTTAGAGTATTTAGCCATATTTGTCAAGTTATACTCCCTTTTCTTTTATCATAAATTATTGCATAATGGTTCCAACATCGAACCACGCGGCCAGCAAAGTTGACAGATACTATTAATATGCTTATATAAATCCAGAAACCTGTAAGTAACCAGAAAGGAATTATGGAACTTAGTGATCAAAACCCCATTCCGTTTAAACAACCGTTTCTGTGCCTCCGAATCAATCGAATCGGCCGAAAACCGCAAGATTGGTATGTGGACATTAACGCGGAGGTAAAAAAATATATTCAGAGAAAGAAGCCGACCGCGTTGCTCCAGACCGTCTGCAATCATTTAGCAGCTCATGGCTACACTGTCGTGAAGTTTGGAACCTATACTGGTTCTGCTGGGCCGAGTCACGTCCTGCGGAACGGTGCTTTCTTTCGTCGCATGCACGAAGAGCTTGAAGTCTGCAAAGTCGATGAGCCGACTGTGTCCCCGCCGACTTTTGGTGAGTTGTGTTGGTAATGCCCGTTCAATAGCTTGCTGTACTCGATGCACAGCAAGCTATTTTTGTTATAATGGCTCCAACATCGTACCACGCAGCCAGCAATTTACATTTATCCAATAATATGTTATGGTTGTTTCGGATAATTTAAACTATCCGTTTTTCGACAGTTGAACCTAAACGAAAGGAACATAATATGGCCACTGACGGTCCTGATCCAAAGCCGTGTGATCCTGAAATCTTCAAAAAAGGACACGGGGTCTGTGTGGTTGACGGGAGTTCAAATGCAGTTGAGCGCTGGGTGCGGTCCGTGGCAAAAAAAGCCAAAGCTCGCGTTGATTGGCACTACTGTGGTGGCCGTGCGAACGTGCTCCATCTCGGTGATAGTAAAAGCCGAGAGCGGGTGCTACAAGCAATCGAGGAGCTGAAGGGGAGTCTCAAGGGTCGCATTCTTAGCGTCGATGGACCTTCACTCTACCGCAAAGGTGTGAAGAGTGAAGGTGTCAATGTCGCACAGGGTGCCATCGTTCGCAAAGTGAACGGCAAACTCGTTCTTGACGACCCTGAAGCGCTTGCTGTCGCACGTGCTATCGCCAAAAGCAATTGCCGAATCACTCTTGAACAAAATGCTGATCGTGTTCAGCATTTCAAGAATCGGATACGGGAAAGAGGTCTTTCTGCAGAGCAAGTTCTGATTGTACTTCTAAATGTGGATGATCCGCACGGCGGGCCGATTGCAGAATTGCTTATGCCTGGCCACAATTGGCAGGAATACCGAGACAAGGGCGAAGTCCCTTTTGCTCGTGGACTTGCACAAAGGTCTGGCATCGAGGAAATTATTGGCAAGTTCGACACGGAGGCTGCCAAGAAGTTGTCCGAGACAAAAGATATTGCCGTCGCAGTCGTTGATCATGGCGTCGCCGAAGTCTTCGAAGCCTAATTCAGATCAGAGCTCATCTCAAAGCGCACGACCTATCTAGGTACGGCGCTTTTTTTATATCAAAAAATGATAAAATGGTTCCAACATCGTACCACGCAGCCAGCAATTGATCCGTACCACGTAAAGTGGACACACTTGTGTAGGTACCCTTGTTTTCTTTTGTATAATTAATCATTAACAAAAGAACATGACAACATTTTCAAATGAGGAAATCGCGGAACTAAAGAAGAATCTGTGTGTTTTTTCTTGCTGGTAATAACCTATTAATAACTTAAGCTTGCTTTTTATACATAAGTGCAGTATACTCTCTACATGCATAAGAAATTGAAGGAAATAGCAGGTATTGTTTCAGGGTATACCTTTCGTGGTTCTATCAAAGATGAGCCAAAAGGTGATATTTTTCTTGTTCAAGCCAAAAATATATCAGCCACTTCAGATATTCAAGATAAAACAGATCTAACATGTGTTTCTTCGGATGGTATTCGTAGTCCCTATTTTCTTGAACAAAACGATATTGTTTTGGTTTCAAGAGGTTCAGGATCGGGGTCATTTCGTTCAACAGTTTTTGCCTCAAATAAAAAAAATGTTATGGCATCGTCTTCTGTGCTTGTCATTCGTGTTAGTGATGTGACCATTTTACCAAAATATATTTCACTCTATCTCAATTCACCAGAAGGGCAGAAGACTCTTTCACAGATCGCTATAGGTGCATCATATTTACAAAGCATTCTCGTAAAAAAAATTTTAGAACTTGAAATACCGATACCGACCATGCATACACAGAAATCGATAATCGCTCTGCGTGAAAATATTATAGAGCAGGAGAGGATAAGGGAAAGAAAACAGGAAATTCAAGAAATCATTATCAACGCAAGCTTTACCAAATTAACCAAAAACTAACATGACGACACAAAAGAAATACACTCAGGAAGACCTCAACAAAATCCTTTGGGAATCAGCCGATTCTTCTCGTATTCAGTTGAATGCTGCAGATTACATGAACTATGTGTTGCCCATGTTGTTTTTAAAGTATCTCAGTGATAAATCAAAGCAGAGACACGATGAATACAAGAAAAGATTTGCCGGTGATGAGAAGCGCATTGCAGAAAAAATGAGACTCGATCGTTTCTACTTGCCACCCAAATCATCTTTCGAGTACATCTATTCGATTATAGAGCAGGACAATCTCGGGGAAGAGATCAATAAGGCGCTACATCGTATTGAGGATGAAAATAAAGAAAAACTTGAGGGTGTTTTTAGTGTTGATTTCAACTCAGAGTCAGCGCTTGGAAAACTCAATGATCGAAATAAGATGCTTCGTAATCTTGTGCAGGACTTTGCAAAAATTGATCTCACTGATGTGAATGACGATATCATCGGTAATTCATATATGTACTTGATCGAAAAGTTTGGAGCAGATGCGGGTAAAAAAGCTGGAGAATTTTTCACTGTGCGAAATGTCGCAAAGCTCGTCGCAAAGCTTGCAGAACCAAAACCAGGAGCTCGTATATGTGATCCGTGTTCAGGATCAGGTGGTCTACTCTTGCTCGCGGGGGAGGAAGTTGAAAAGCAGGGTTCAAAAAACTATGCTCTCTACGGTCAGGAATCTACAGGTTCGACATATCAACTTGCTCGTATGAATATGTTCCTTCACGGAAAAGATTCAGCACGACTTGAATGGGGGGATACTCTTAATAATCCGCTTCTTGTAGAAAATGACCATCTCATGAAGTTCGACACTATTGTTTCCAACCCGCCATTTTCTTTGAAGAAATGGGGAGCTGAACATGCAGAGTCAGATAAATACAAACGTTTTTGGAGAGGTGTTCCACCAAAGGATAAAGGTGATTTTGCATTTATTACTCATATGGTGGAGGCTGCTAAACCAAAGACTGGTCGTATTGCCGTTATCGTTCCACACGGCGTACTTTTCCGTGCTGGTGCAGAAGGAAAGATCCGCGAGCAACTCCTTAAAGAAAATCTTATTGATGCGGTCATCGGACTTCCTGCAGGACTATTCCAGACAACGGGTATTCCTGTCGCTATCCTTGTGATAGATAGATCACGAGAAAAGGGGGGAGAGAATGAAGACAAGAAAGATGTTTTCTTTATTGAGGCTTCGAAAGAGTTCAAACCAGTCAAAGCTCAAAATGTTCTTGAAGATAAAAATATTGATCATATCTATTCTACTTACAAGGCGCGTAAGAATGTAGAAAAATTTGCACGGAGAGTATCTCTCAAGGATATTGAAGAAAATGACTTCAATCTAAATATTACACGCTATGTGGACACATTTACAGAAGAGGCTCCCGTAGATATCAAAGCAAATCTGAAGGAGCTTGCAGAGCTTGAGCCACAGCTCCAAAAGCTCGAAAAACAAATGGTCGAATACTTAAAAGAACTTGGAATCAAATAAATATATGAAACTACAATCTATTATTATTAAAAATTATAAAAGTATTGAGAATGTAAAGTTTGATATAAACCAGATTTCTGATGGTACTTTTACCTATGGACTTATAGGCGTTAATGAAGCTGGCAAGAGTAGTATATTACAATCATTTGCATTACTAGATGAACATGTTGTCCCCACAGCTTTAGATTTTCAAGACAAAGATTTGTCTATCGAAGTTGAATACGAATATACTTTAGAAAAAGATAATATAATCACCTGCAAAGAACTTGTCGCCAAAAGTTATCCAGATCTGAAAATTACTGATAATGACATAAAAAATGCGACTATAAAAGTTAGCTATAGTCTACCTAGTCTGCAGTTGGTAAAAACTTTGTCATTCAAGGATTTGGTAGATGAAGTTATAAAAACACAAATTGAGCCGTTATTGTTAGACGAAGTATACTCGTCTACTCACTATACGATATATTGGAAGTACGCTGAAAAATATTTGATAACAAATCAGATATCACTATCTCAATTTGCCAATGATCCTGAAAATATATCCATTCCTCTTAAACGATGCTTTGAACTTTGTGGATATGATACAAAAGAAAAAATACAAAATATTGTAAAAACGATAGCAACTGACTCTACTGAACGTGAGGATCTTAGAGATAAGCTTGGAAAGCAAGTCACTAATCTCATCAGAAAAGTCTGGCCAAATCATCCAATTACAATTACTTTTGATATCTCTGGTGATGGTATAAATTTTCATATAAAGGATTCAGATAAGAAAGCAAAAACTACAGGTCAGAGGAGCGACGGCTTTAAACAGTTTATTTCATTCCTCTTAAATATATCAGCACAAAAAGAAGTTAATTTACTGTCAAACTCGCTCATTCTTCTGGATGAACCTGAGACTCATCTTCATCCTCAAGCGCAAGAGTATTTTCTGGGTGAATTGATAAAACTTACATCGTCCGATAACAATATTTGTTTTTTTGCTACTCATTCAAATTACATGATAGATAAAAAGTGTTTGTCGAGAAACTATAAAGTTGTAAAAAGAGACAAAGATGAGAAGACCGAAGTGGTCCCATTTAATGAAAAAAACTCTACTTATGCGAGTGTAAACTTTGAGGTTTTCGGGATCTTGGATGACAGTTATCACAATGAACTTTATGACTCTCTTCGCCAAAGACATCTTGATGTTATAAATGAAAACTTGGCAGAAGATAAGAAGCAGGAGACTATCGGTATAAATGCATTCGACGAGCAGTTTTGTGTTCAAACGCTAAAACTTGAAAAAAATTATCCAGAAAAAGGAAAGAAAAAGCAGGTTACGTTGCCAACTTTTGTGAGAAATTGTATCCATTATCCTACAAATAAAGGCAAAGATTTTCTTTCTGAGTTAAAAGATTCGATTATCTTGATGAGAAATTATGAAAAATAAGCAATCACAAAAAAATACTCACTCTGATTGGCAGGAAGTGGAACTGTCTGATGTTTCTGTCATTAACATGGGTCAATCTCCACTGTCTTCTGCTTATAACGAAATTAAGCAGGGGCTTCCTTTGATACAAGGAAATAATGATATAAAAAACAAAAAAACAGTTGGTAATATTTGGACGACTGAGATTACTAAAATTGCTGAAAAAGGACAGTTGATTTTAACAGTTAGAGCCCCTGTTGGAGCAGTCGGCATAGCTCATGATAAGGTTTGTATAGGTAGAGGTGTCTGTGCGATAGAATCAGAATACAAACCATTTCTTTGGCACTTTTTAAATTATTTTGAACCGAAGTGGAACACCCTTGAGCAAGGATCTACATTTACAGCTGTAAACAGCTCAGATATTAAAAAAATTAAATTGAGACTACCTCTTCTTCCTGAACAAAACCGCATAGTATCAGTTTTAGAAACATGGGATAAATCAATTGAAAAACTTACACATAAAATTGAGACAAAGAAGCAAATTAAGAAAGCTCTGATGCAGGATTTATTGACTGGTAATAAAAGATTGTCTGGATTTAATGAAAACTGGAAATCTGTAAAACTTGGTGATATTACAACTTTTAAAAAAGGTAAAGGTCTACCAAAAAGTGAAATTGATTCAAATGGAAAATATGAAGCGATTCATTACGGTGAATTGTTTACTAAATATGCTGAATATATTGAGACTGTTATAAGTAAGACAAACTCTAATAAGAACATGTTCCTTTCAAAGAGGAACGATATTTTGATGCCGACATCAGATGTTACACCTCGAGGTTTATCTACGGCTAGTTATCTAGACAAAGATGGAGTTGTCTTAGGGGGAGACATATTAGTAATTCGATCATTAGGTGATTTAAATGGACTATTTTTTTGCTATATAGTTAATATGAACAAGAAAGAGGTTATAAAACTTGTTTCTGGTTCTACCGTCTTTCATCTATACGGATCTGATATGGCAAAATTTAATCTAAAACTACCCCCTTTGAAAGAGCAAGAATCCATCGTCAAAATACTAGTAATGGCAGATAGGGAGATAAAAGAATTAGAAAAGAAACTCACATTCTTTAAAGAGCAGAAAAGATATCTTCTCAACAATCTGATCACTGGAAAAATTAGAACCCCTGAAACATTATCAACCAAATCATAACTATAAATATATGTTAGAAAAAGTAAATTTTGATGAAGCGCGCCAATCACAGCTCCCATTCGTAGAGCTTCTCTTGAACATGGGTTACACATATATTTCTGTTGAAGATGCGCTCCGACAGCGAGGAGGAGATACCTCCAATTTGATTCTCTCTGATATTGCCGCCCAAAAGCTTATGGAGATAAATGGTTATGAGGTTGATGGGGTGGAATATAAATTCAGTGAAAAGGATGTGCGAGATGCTATTGATGAACTTGAACATGTTCAATATGAGGGACTCATAGATACTGCTCAGAAGATATACAACATGATCATGCCAACAGGTGGTGGTAAGACTATAAAGATAAATCAGGGTGGCAAGAAGATCTCCAAGAACTTTCGTTTCATTGATTTTGAAAATATAGAGAATAATGCCTTTCACGTATCAGTAGAATTTGTGGCGAGTGGCAAACAAAATATTCGTCCCGATATTGTGTGTTTCGTAAACGGTATTCCTTTTGCGATTATTGAGAATAAGAAGTCGAGTGTTGCTACGGCAGAGGCACTCAATCAAATGAAACGTAATCAGGGTCCAGAATTCTGTCCAAAGTTATTTACCTATACCCAGCTTCTTGTTGGTACAAATGGGAAGGGACTTTTGTACGGCACTACAGGTACACCAAGTAAATTCTATGCTGTATGGAAAGAGAAAGGGCTGTCAGACGAAGAAGTAGAATCAGAAGTGTTATCGGTGATGCAGAGACAGATTGATTTTGCCGTGCATAAGCAAGTGTGTGCTGATCTAAATGGTAATACAAAAAATACTATTCAATACACAAGTCGTAAAGTTACTGATCAGGATAAGGGGGTGGTGTTTTTGTTCAGACCCGACAGGTTACTTGATCTCACAAAAAACTACATCCTTTTTGATGCAGGAGTTAAGAAACTATCACGATATCAGCAGTATTTTGCTATCCATAAGATGCTCAAGCGAGTTCATGAGGAAGAAGTAACTGAGCAAGGGATTTCTCGTCGAAAGGGCGGGCTTGTATGGCATACACAAGGATCAGGCAAATCGCTCACCATGGTGATGTTCGTAAAAGCACTAATCGAAGATCCACAGATCCTAAATCCTCGAGTGATTATCGTGACTGATCGTAAGGATTTGGATAAACAAATCAAAGACACATTCAAGAATTGTAATCTCAAGAAAGAAGTCATACAAGCAACGAGCGGTCAACACCTAGTCGATCTAATCAAGGAAAAAGATTTATCAGTTATCACTACACTGGTTCATAAGTTTGAATCTGCTTCAAAAAAGAATGCGGGTGTTGTTGATGACGACAAAAACATCTTTGTCTTGATTGATGAAGCGCATCGTAGCCAGAATGGTGTTGCCAACTTTGAAATGGGTCGCATTATCCCAAATGCGTGTTATATAGGATTTACGGGTACTCCACTAATGAAGAATGAAAAGGAAAGTTGGAGAAAGTTCGGCGGATATATTGATAAATATACGATTGATGATGCTCTAGCTGATAACATAATTCTTCCTCTTATTTACGAAGGTCGTTATGTTGATCTTGTTCAGAATGAAGAACAGATCGATCGGCATGTCGAGCGTATTACCGAGGGGTTGAATGATAAGCAAAAAAAAGAGTTACAGCGATATATCGGTACTAAGATAATCAAAGACAATCCTCAGCGTATTGTTGAGATCGCATATGATATCGAAGAACATTTTATTCATAATTTTCAAAACACGGGTCTTAAAGCTCAAGTTGTAGCTCCTTCGAAGTACTCGGCAATCTTATTCCAGAAATTATTTGAGACTCGTGGAAAAATACGTACTGCTGTTATTATCTCTGACGAACATGAGGATGGTGATGAGGACAATCTTCATAAAAAGGAAGTTGTTGGATATCTCGATGGGGTAAGGAAAAATCATAGTAGTGTCGAGAAGTATGAAAAAGATGTTATTGATAGCTTCAAACACAATGAAGATGGTATCGAGATGATAATTGTAGTGGATAAATTGCTCACTGGGTTTGATGCACCACGAAACACTGTACTCTATCTTGCAAAAGATTTGCGTGATCACAATTTGCTGCAAGCCATTGCCCGAGTCAATCGTCTGTTTGAAAACAAGAAGGAGAAGCCAAAGACTGCAGGTTACATCATGGACTATTCTGAGAATGCCAAGAATATCGATACAGCGATGAAGCTCTTCGGAAACTACGATGAAAATGATGTCAAAGGCACACTCATCGATGTTGCAGATAAAATACAAGAACTTGAACAAAGCTATGCTACAGTTCACGATTTGTTCAATGAGATAAAAGGGTCTTCAGACGACGAAGTATATTTGCAGTTCCTTAGTGACCAACCTAAAAGAGAGACATTCTACAAGACTCTCAATTCCTTCATTAAAAATCTTAATGAGTGCTTTGTGTTGCAGGATTTCGTTCGGGAGTTTGATCATCTAGATCTCTACAAGAGGGAACTTAAGAAGTTTATGGAACTTCGCAAGTCTGCAAGCCTCAAATATGCCGACCGAGTTGATTTTATGGAATATAAACAGTCATTGATCTATATCCTTGATAAGTACGTAGACGCACGAGGTGTTGAGTTACTTACAAAGCAGGTGAATATCACTGATAGAAAGCAATTTGAAGAGGCGATTGATAATCTTGGCTCAGATAAATCAAAAGCCGAGGCAATTGCCGCACAGACACAAAGGACCATAACTGAAAGGTTAGATACTGACCCTGAATTCTATGAGAAGTTTTCAAAGAAGATTTCTGAAATTCTGGAAAAAATGCGACAAGGGAAACTTGCCGATATTGAGGCATTAAAACAGATGAAACTTATAGAAGATGATGTGGTTAATAAGAACGATGAGAATCTTCCTACCGAAATCGGATCACAGAAAGGGTTGGATGTGTTCTATCGTAACCTACGGAGTCAATTTAATGACCTGAAGCTCAACGAAGATGTATACATCGCTATTGTTGTTGATATTTTCTCTACTATAAAGAAAGAAGCGATCGTTGACTGGTATAAAAACATGGATGTTAAGCGAAAGATGAAAAACAGTATTGATGATTATCTATATGATGTGGTTAAGGGACAAAAAAGTATTGATATAGATAGTGATCGCACAAAGGCTATTATTGATACTGTTATGCAATTGGCTGAAAATAACTTCGATTTATTTCTATGAAAGAATTTATCTTCGGAACATTCATATACGAATACCAACTTATAAAACAAGATCGTAAAACCCTGAGCCTGACAGTTACACCTGATCTTCATATTATTCTTAAATGCCCAGAAAGGGCTGATGCTGAAAGGATAGAGGCATTTCTAAAGAAGAAGTGGTTTTGGTTAGAAAAACAACTCTCTTTTTTTAAAAAATATCAACGAAGGATGTATGAGAAGGAATATATTTCAGGAGAAGGGTATTTGTATCTTGGTAGACAATACAAGCTCATTGTTAAGAGAGGTAAGGAAGATCGTGTGATTCTTTCAAGTGGTCAACTTTTAGTTCAAACCACGAGAGATGTTTCAGATTCACGTAGAAATAAGAAGCTTATCGATGCTTGGTACACAGAGAAAACAAATATCATCTTTCAAGATCGATTTACTGAAATGGTATCTAGGTTTGATTACAAAACTGCGCCGAAGTTGTCTATCCGAGAGATGAAAAGACGCTGGGGCAGTTATCTTAATCAAGATAGAATATTCTTGAATCCAAAACTTATTCATACATCGAAAGATTGTATCGATTACGTGATTGTTCATGAATTGTGCCACATGAAGTATAAAAATCACGATAAGAAGTTTTTCAAGTTTCTTAAACAAAAATATCCTAAATGGGAAAATGTTAAAGAAAAGCTTGAAACAATCGGTTCGACAGTATGTTAGTTGGGTAACAATATAGTTTATGTATTTTCACAAAAGTAAAAAATCAAACGGACTTTCTAAAAAAGATAAACAGTATATCCTTCAATGGTGTCTCGTTGCAGTCATTTTTGTTGTTGGTACAGTAATGTATTTTTCTTGGTTCTTTACTCGTAACTGTATATTCCATTGGCCGATTCGGTGGGATATAAAAACATGCTGGAGTGAACAGATCGCTCCTGCGAAGGAAAGGGCAGCACAAGACGCTAGTCTTTTTGTTCCTTAGCCCTACATGATGCATATGTCAAGATTCTGACAATATTTGCTTGACTTTTTACTTAACTTCGATATACTTGCTTGTATGACAAACAAGTATATCGAAAAAGTTAAAGAATTTCGTATTAAAAAGGGTCTTACTCAAGATGAAGTAGCCAGGGTTATTGGTATGTCTCGTCCCTCATATACAGCTCTCGAGGCTGGTAAAAAGCAAAATATTGATCTTGATGAGGCACAAAAGCTTGCAAATTTTTTAGGCATAAGTTTGAATCAATTTGTATCTGGAGCGATCGAAGATATAGAAAAGTATAAGCAGATGATACTTTCATATTTGCGAATGGAAATATCTACAACTAGAAACGGTAGAGTTCCAAAAACCAAACTTGCTAAACTTCTTTATTTGGCAGATTTTGCATGGTTTTACGAACACTTGGAAAGCATGAGTGGCATGCAATACAAAAAGTTTCCGTATGGTCCAGTACCAGACACTTTTTTTCGTGTTCTCGCTGAGTTAGAAGAAGACGGAAAAATTAATGTCGATAGAACAAAAGAGGGAGAGAAAGATGTTTTCTTGATCAGTGAATCAGAAGGTAATAAAAGTGAGAAGATCACGACAATTTCTCCTCAGGAAAAAGAATTGATGGAGAAGATTGCGTATAAGTGGAAAGATAAAAGAACCCAGGAGATTGTGAACTTCACCCATAATCAGATGCCATATACTATCTGTCGAGATAATGAGGTGATTCCTTATGAGCTCATAACCCAGGAGGACGCCGATAAGGTGTACTAGTTTTATGCAAGGCAATTATTCTGTAAAGATCAAAGAGTATGCACAGAGGCATTTTATCAAAGGCTTCGAGAAGAAATACAACAATCATTGGGATGTTACATAAAAAATACTGTAAATAATATAAATACATCATGAATACAAACCTAACAATCAATCTAGCAAAAGATGAATACGACAAAGACCTCGTCATCGATCTTACATCTGTGAAGCATCTCCTCGTAGCCGGATCCACGGGTTCAGGTAAATCTGTCTTACTTCATAATATTCTAAGCACATTGCTTACAAATAACACTCCTGAATATCTCAAATTGGTTCTGATAGACCCAAAGCGTATTGAAATGGCTGTATATAATAAAGTTCCGCATCTACTTACTCCGGTGATCACGGATCCAAAGAAAGCTATACTGGCTATGAAGTGGGCAGGAAAGGAAATAGAAAGACGTTTTGAGGTGCTGAAAAATAATGAATGTAAGGATATTGATACATATCACAATACCGTTTTGGCACCTGCTATCGAGGCATACAAGAAATCTATCAAGTCTGACGACGAAAATCATCATTATCTTACGTTACCTGAGACTATGCCTCACATTGTCATTGTTATCGATGAATATTCTGGTCTCGTGCAGGCGTATCCAAAAGAAGTGGAACCTGTAGTATTGAAGATCGCTCAAATGGGACATGCTGTGGGTATACATATCATCATCTCAACTTCCAGACTCGGCACAAAAATATTTACAGCAGCCATGCGAGATGCTATCGGTACACGAATTGCCATGCAAACTTATTCGGTACAAGATTCAAAACTCATAATTGGTACAGCGGATGCAAGTATATTGCGTGGAGCCGGAGATATGCTTTATCGCGATGGACTAAGGTATATTGTGCGTGGACAAGGGAAGCTGATTTCGTACGAAGATGTTAAAGCTCAATGTAAATCATTACAAGATGCTTATAAAGATGAAGTAACGAATGAGATACGTCTTGACGCTAGAGCTAGTGATGCATTTGACGCGATGGCAGAGGCTAGTGATGCGGATGATATGTATGATGAAGCTCGCGAAGCGGTGATATCTGCCGGTAAAGCGTCGACATCATATATACAGCGCAAGCTTGGTATAGGATATTCTCGCTCAGCAAAATTGATGGATATGTTGGAGGAAAGGGGGGTTATCGGACCAGCGAATGGGAGCGAGCCGAGAGAGGTGATAGTTCAGTCTACTGTTAGCTGATGCCGGTTTAGGTGAAGGACGAAGTTGTATTTTGGATGCGAATTCAGTCTGTATATAATCATCTTCATTGTGCTGTAAGATGGTATCCGTATATCACTTACACGCGACGATGATCATCCTTGGACTACCTATGGAGTATGGCATGCGATCGAAAGAACCAAACACTTTTGAAATGTTGATGCCATTATTCGAAAGCATTCTTTCAATTTCCGGAAAGGTATAGAACCTTAACTTACCGTACATCTTCCTAGTCTTATCATTCAGAGTAACTTTCCATTCCAATGAGGAGATGAGCCGCAAAAAATCAAAATCGATTTCACGAGTCACTATTTTGCCGTTTGGTATTTGAATCTCTTGACCGGTATTACCATGCTTTAGCATACCGACTGTATTTGCGAGGTCGAGAATAAGTCTGCTACCTTTCTCCATTTGGTTGCTAATATTTCTTATAAATTTTTCATTATCTCCGTCGTCAAAATAGCCAAAGGAATTACCAAGCACGACGACGGCATTGAATTTGTCCGGCAAATGAAAGTCTCGTGCGTCCAATTTCTTAAAATGAACAGACAAAGCTTCCTTTTTCACTTGCTCATTGGCGATTTTCAATAGCACGGGCGAATAATCAACTCCAGTAACCTGAATTCCACGTCTTGCAAACTCAAGACTGTGTCTGCCTTGTCCACATGGAATATCGAGAAGTTTATCGTCTTTTTTGAGTTGCAGTTCATCTATAACAAAATCAACCTCTTGTTTTGTCCGTGAGTCGGAATAAAGAGTGCTCCATGCATCAAAATACTCCTGGCCAAAAGTGTCTTTCCACCAATCTTTATTGATTTTGCTGTTATTTTCCATATGATAATTCTACCATAAATAAAAGAGAGCGCGACTGTAGTTGGTCGCGCCCTTGCATATCCTACTGTCTTTCTTGCACAAACATACGAGCCATCGCACAAGACGTCCAATCTACCGATATCAATGAACCGCCAGCGTGGAATGACCGGGCCAAACATGCTCCGCCGCAAATGTTTAGTAGGGAACAATTTTGGCATTTTGGTAATTGCCGCGGGCCCATCAATTTGAATGCTTGCATTTTCTTTGACATCCACGCTTCAGTTACTGAGTCGACGCGAACATTTCCGCAAGCAAAGGCGTTTACGGGCAGTTTATCACACGGCATTATGGTTCCATCTGCCATGATGTATAGGATCTGATTATTGTCTCCGTCGCAAACATACTGCTTTTCCTCGGCAAAATCCGCTTGCGAGTTGTCCAGTCTGAAAGGAGTCAGTATTCGTAGTCGAGTCTGGTGAGCAATCAAATGCTTTAACATGCGATGAACTTGACTCAAAAACAAGTCTTTACCAAGAGTTTCCTCGTCGATTTTGTCTACGAGTCGATTCTTGCGAGCTCGACCAACATCGGAGACAAGACCGATGTTAAGCGTGTTCACGCCCATAGATTCGCAGAGTTCCACGACTCCAGTAAGAGAACCAAGATTCCTCTTTGTTATCGTGAAAGCGACGTTGGTCTTGATTCCGGCTGCAATCAATTTTTCAACTGATCTAACCGTCTTTTGGAAACAACCTTTTGATCCCCGGAAAGAATCGTGCTCGCTAGACAGGGAACTGTCAATGCTGACCTGCACGCTGTTAAAAGCGCCGGCAAGCAACTTTTCAACGTCGTCACAAAGTTGCGTACCGTTAGTGTTCAGGTTAGCGCAAAATGTCGTAACGGTTGAGATGTATTCGGCAATATCGGAAAAATCCTTGTGGAGAAGAGGTTCTCCTCCAGAAACATTCAACCCGAAACAACCAAGCTGTCTGACTTGTTCAAGTACGCTGATCCACTCCTTTCCACTAAGTTCGCCAGTGATTTTTTTGCCACTACCATAACAGCAATGGACACAATTCAGGTTACACTCATTGGTTATAAGAATATTCACTGAGTCAAGCGGCGGTTCCGTTTTAAAACAACGATTCAGTGAATTGCGCGGCTCGTCGAATGAGGCAATGACTTTTTCCTCCATGAGCGCGTTCAGGAACGTGATCAACTCGTCTGACCTTAAACCGAACAGATATTCCGCTTCTCGAACGGAAACTCCTTGAAACAGTCTCAGGAGAACTTGGACGGTATTATAGTCTTCTACAAGAATCCTCTCGTCTGGATGCTTGGTATTTATTAGATACCATTTCCCGTAGCGAGATTTGAACAGGGCCTTTTCAGCCAGAGCAACATAAGATTTCATTTTACCTCCAGTAGAAAAAATAGGCGAGCGTCGTAAAACACTCGCCCACATCGGCAACAGCCGACCTAACAACACTGATATCCACCGCCGGTGATGCCGGAGTTCATACCCCGCTTTCGAATCGAGATTTTCTCAAAACGCAAAGACGGTTTCGTTTCCGTTTTAAGGCGGGAACTTTGCCCATTACCGGGCAGGGTTATGACGCTTTCTTCCCGCGTCAACACAGGGATAGGACTTGCAGTTCTCACTGTTTCACCTACTTTTATTTCTGGGAGCGACCCAGTTTTGTGATGTACATCACAGCTCGTCCGAGCCTCAAAAGAGGCGGTGCTATGATATAACATCATATATGATATGAAGGAATTGTCAATATTGACCATGAATATTATATATGTGTAAATATTTTCCTATCTTATCAAAATTACCATACACATGATCATTATTGTTTTTCAGATTAGAGTTCAAGCGTTAACTCTTGACATGATCTTAGACGTTTGTTATAAAGAAATTAGATTTTCGCGTATTTGCCCATTGAAAACAAGCCAAAATTACAAAAGAAAGGCAACATATGAACATCAGCAGTCCGACGACAGGTTATGAGGTCGGCAAGCACATCGGCGGAACGGAAACGTTTACGCTGTATGAATGCAACCTCAAAGACGATAAGCCTGGAATCATAAAGATTGCCACGGCTTCCGGTTACAATGGTAGCTTGGATCGGGAGGCGTATATCCTGCAGACAATGCGGGATAAAGCAGAAGCCATAGAAGCCGAAATCGCCCATACCGATCCAGGGAAAGGAACGTTTGGTTATCGGCATTACTTTCCGATGCTCGTCGAGAGCTTTATCGATCCAGATCAGGATGGTCGTAGGATCAGTATCCTAGATCTTTCCCTGGACGCAAAAAAGCTAGAGGAACTCGCACCCATCACGCACCTGCTTTCGCGGGAACGTGTCCGGGTGGATCCAAAGACGAGTGTGTGGATAGCGGGCCGCCTGCTGAAACTTCTCGATTTTGCTCACAGGCAGGGTATTACTGTCGACATCAATGGTGAGAACATACTCATAAATCGTGATCAGCACTTTGTGATGATCTTCGATTGGAGCGAATCCACCATTGTCACGGGCGAGGTAGAAACCGCCGTAGCAAGCGAGGAGATCTCCAGAGCGGCCAAAGAAATCATCCTTGCTCTTGGTGGTGATCCGGAAACGGGAATCATTCCGCAGGATGACCAGCTCGAAGACGAAGATTATCAAAAAATCCTCTTCGGTCTCGCCAACGGTGGGGAAAATAACGCAGGTGAGGCTCACAGGAAGTTCTACAAATATGTCCGGTCAGTTTGGCCGAGCAAATTTCATCCTTTCACGGCTTACCCCGTGAGATCTGTCGAAACAACAAAAACAACAGAAACAGAAAGCGAGTAAATATGGGAGAAAGAGTACCAACACATGAAGCGCTCCGTGCTGTCATGAGATCAGTTTCAGACGAGGGCGGTTCTGCCACTCATCGTGGCGAACAACGACACCGCGAAGGTCGAGGATTGGACCCGCTGGTCGATCCGAAGGGCTTCGATGTCATTCGACATTCCCGAAATCGTTTCGAGAAGACGGGTGAACACTATGTACTCACTGTCGCTCAGGCGATCCTCAAGGAAACTCGTTTCGACACGACGGGTTCGATGGGTAACAATGTCCAGCTGGCCTTCGAAGCACTTCCCAGGAGCTATCATCTTCTCAAGGAGATTTCGAATGCTCCTCTCGGACGGTATGACCTCCAAATCATCAATTCGATATTTGGGGATGTGCAGGACAGCTACGTTCTTTGCCGTTCGCAGGCAGAGATGGACGAGAAAATTGCCGAACAGCTTCGCCTCATGGTGCCGCAGAGTGCCGGAGGAGATAGCGACGAAGATCCTCAGTACGGACTCTTTGGAGCGGCTTATCTCACGGCCGCCAGCATAGTGAAAGTAGGACTCAAAACCTACGATTTCACGGTGACGGATGCTCGCGGGCGTTCTCGGCTCGATTCTGAGACCCTTGTCAGGGTTTTCGGCGAAAATGTCTTTGACAGAGTCAAAGACAACGGCTATCAGATCAAGAAGGGAGATTTGCCTACGACAAAAGATGTTGTACGAGATCTCCTCAAGATCGCTCACGCCTTCCTCATCCAGGTCGGCAGTGAGTCACAAGTCAATCGATTTTGGATCGATATCTACGGCAGGGACCGTGTCATTGTGATCCCCGACGTCCGGTATCTGCCCGAAGTCGAGTCGGCTATTGTCGGACTAACCGAAGGTACGGTCAACCTGCAAAGCATCGAGGATTTTCTGGTCAAGGAAGCGCAAATTTCTGCAACTGTGGCCAATACGATCCGGAGAGCTGTTGCAGGGATTCCCATCGGCGCGCAAGCCGCATTGCCGAACTTCATGAAGATCCCCTTCAAGGGCGCAAAGTTCGCCAATAAGACGGATGCATGGCCTATCGGCTATTCCGAATCCGGCGAACCGACAGCCTTGTCCAAGGCCAAGGTACCGGAAAAGGAAAAAGGAAAGAAGATCTGGCTTTAGTCAGCTTCGTTCCAGAGACAAACAGGGGTGGCCTTCAAAGCCACCCCTTCACTTAAACTCCATAAAAATACAACAAAGAAAGGTGCGGAAAAAATGAAAGAGAAAAAAGTCTTCACCGTCACCGATCTTGGTGGTGGTGATGGGGGAAAGGGTGGTGTGGTCCATGCCGTATGTATTGTCAAAGACGCGCACACTGTCGTAAAAGTCGGTGGCGCCCAAGGCAGTCATGGTGTCAGGACTTCACACGGCGAATCGTTCAACTTCAGCCAATTTGGCTGTGGCACTTTCGAAGGCGCAAGAACCCACATTTCCAATCGCATGGTTATCGATCCTTTTGGCATTCTGCGAGAAGGTGACAGCCTGCGATTGCAACATAGTGTTTCGAATGCTTTCGACCTTTTAACTCTCGATGAAGATTGTCTCTGTACGACTCCCTTTCATGGCTCGGCTTCACGTCTTCGTGAGCTTGCACGCAAAGGGAATCAGAAAGGGACCGTTGGTGTCGGGACTGGTGAGGCAAAGCTCGATTCCGAACTTCACCCAGAATTGGCGATATATGTTCGGGACCTGGGGAAGCCAGATATTCGAGATAAGATAGAGGCTGTGCGTCGGCAAAAATTGGCCGAGCTTGCTCCTATTATCGAAAATATTGGCGACCTCTGGCCCGCAGATCGAGACTTGGCTCGTGAGGAGATCGGCTACCTTCATAACCCCGACTTTGTCCCTTGGATGATGGAAGGGTTCGGTAGGCTAAGGAGAACGGTCAACATCGTCGGGACAGATTACCTGGAAAAGGAAGTCCTTTCGAGGGATGGAGTCGTCGTTGTCGAAAGCTCACATGGGGTGCTTACGGACAAGTACCACGGTTTTCATCCTTACACTTCCAGGCTCCGTACCGTACCGTCTGTCACCACCTTCGATCTTCTCAGGGAGCGAGGTTATGACGGGCAAGTGGTCAGGCTCGGTGTGACGCGCGCTTACCAGATACGTCATGGCGCGGGTCCTCTGGTAACCGAGTCGTCCGAACTTGTGGACAAGCTCCTTCCGGGAAGTTCGAAGGCCGAGAACCGTTGGCAAGGAAAAGTCAGAGTTGGTTCACTCGACCTCGTCGCTCTCCGATATTCAGTCGGCGTATGCGGTGGTCCAGAGGCCTTCGATGGTCTTGCGGTCACTTGGTTCGACCAGATCCAAACTGTCGGCAAATGGGACATATGCGAAAGCTATGTTGGTACAGAAGATCGCACGTTCTTTGGTTCTGATGGCGAGATTCTGATCCGCCGCGGAACTGATGAGTCTCAAATCAGGCATCAGGAAGCGCTGGCAAAACAGCTTTTCGGGTGCAAGCCAGTAGGTGTGTCGTATGTATTGGATTCGAGTCGCGATCGAGACTATGCATGCAAACTCTGCGACAGAGCTCTTCGAGAGTTTCTCAATATTCCAGTAAGGATGATATCTTTCGGTCCTACCGAGGACGGCAAGGTTTGTTTGTGACAGTCACTAGTAAATTCACAGGGCAGTGCCAAGCGCACTGTCCTTTTTTATTGCACAAGTGTAGATTATTCCAGCTATTGACAATGTCCCTATGATAGTATATAAAAGATTCAGATTGAAAGACATCTGTGGATGGTTCCATTTGAGATCTTTCACAGAAAAATAAAAACCAAAGGAATAAACGCATGAACTCAGCCGATTCTGTTCCAGAGGGAGTAAAAGCAATTACCTCCTCGCCCACGAGTCCTTGGCAACAACGCATAGACGCTTTTGCGAAAGCTGTCGGCAAGACAGCCGATGCGATCACGGAAGCGCTCAGGCCGTTGGTCGGTGACCCCGGAGACGAAGCTCTCGTTGTCCTTTCCGACCCACAGGCGCTGTTCGATGAGGATCTATTGACCGCATTGGTCAAGGAAGGTCCCAAGATCCCGATCGGCGTCTATCGCAAGAATCTGGGTGTCCTACGAGGCCCGCCTCCGGTAGTGGCAATGGTAACTGATCGAACGACTAGTCCGTCATTCGACATGTTGCCCAATGTTCCCGAAGATACGAGCTTCCTCGAGATGCTCAAGGTCGGTGGTGTCCTGAAACCTGGCGTGACGGAAGTCATTTCGGCGATTCGGGCGGCTCTGGCTGACAAGGTGGGTCTATATGACCTATCCGATATCATCGTGAAGAAAATGGAAGAGTTTGCCGAGGAGCAGGAAGAAGCCATCGGCGAATCATTCTTCAAGCTTCGCGAGATCATTGTCAGCCGCAGTTACGGCGACGTCCTCTCGGTCCTGAAGGTGCCGGGTTCGTTTGTGACAGAAGGCCGCAGAGTGAAATTCCTGAGCAAGCTCGACACCGATCTGTGGTCGGAGCTCCGAAGCTTCGACAACCAGCTCAATGCTTGGCAGGAAGCATACATGAAGGGGATAGCGAATCCCGGCCTTGCGCTCTCTATGCTCGCCATGGCTCAAAGCGGTCGCGGTGGTATGTTGCCTCCGGGAATGATGCAGGCGCCTGAAACAGCGACTTTGCGCGATGCGGCGGAAGCTGTCGTCAACAAAATCAACAAGATTTTTGCCGGCTTCGGTGTTCCTGTGGCCCGCGCACTCGCCTATGATGCGACCCGCATCAAGACCGTTCTCGAAGATCCTGCTCTGCCAGCCGCCCTTGGAGCGACGAACAGGGAACAGATGATCAAGATGCTCGGTGTTTCGGTCGGGGCGGATTACGTCAGACTCGAGCGCTCTATCACGCGCTACACGCTCGCTATCATGGAGCTTCCCAAGGTAACCTCCGGCAATGAGGAATACGCATACCTCGGCGCAATGCTACAGCTCGGCTCTTCGATCCCTTGGGACAAGCTGCCCAACGGTTCGGGTGCTCGCGCCGGCATCGGTCGCACCAGTCGGGGTAGTCTGTAGTCCCAGTTCTGGTAAAAAAATAACCTGACACTCTCTCGCGAGGATGTCAGGTTTTTGTTTATGTCGGTCAGTCTATGTTTGGTAGGAATACCTTCTGTAGGAAGAGCCTTGTCGCCAGTCGGCGGTAGCCCGGATCCCAGAAAGCACCCTTGGAATCTGGCATTCCCGAAGGAATGCATTTCGTCCTCTGTTCAGGATAGAAATGATGGTAGCCCTTGTGCATCAGCCTATATTGCAGAGCATCGCGCTCCAACTCTCCGAGCCAAAGCTGACGAGCTGGTCTGCAGACTACTGTTTCGTTTTTTGAGAAGAGATAAGATGACAGAATCTTGTCATACATCTCTTTGATCACAGTCTTGTCTCCTACCCATATGCCTCCGAAAAGTACATGAGTGAGAGTGCTGTCGCCGAGAAATCTGTCCGGATCGAGGAAGTCCCTTATCCTCAGATCACATCCGGATTTTTTCAGCCAGAATTCTAGTGCTCTTCCATTTATTCCCAGTTTTCCGAGAAGTTCAGAAAGAAGCGTCTGGATATGCTCGCGATGTTCAACACTGACACCGGCCTTTATGAAGACAGCCATGTCTATGTCGGCATTACGCGTACCGTATCCCTTTACTCTGGATCCGTAGGCGATGACAACCGGTAATAAGAATCTGGATAGTTCGGTACAGGCAGTGATTGCCTTACTGGCATCTTTCATCAAGCCTGTTACTAGTAGATCTTCTGAAGAATATTTTCCATCAAGCCAGGGTGTTCTGATGCCCAGGATCTCTAGGTGCTTTCTTTCCGCCATGCCTATCACTCCAAGTTTTGACCACATGCTCTCCAGAGTTTGCTGGATCTCAGCATCGCCTGTCTCCCATAATTCGTCCATGATAGGTTTGAAGGTGAGATAGATTTCTCCAGCGCGCCTTCGGTTTACAAGAGCGAGTGACTCGATCGATTTTCTTGCAGATTCGATGCATATTACGACTGTATCTCGATATTCAGTCTCGTGAAGGATCTTTTTAAGTCCGTCTACGGAGAATTGCGTAGCGATGAGCGCGTTTGCGATTTCCCCCGAACATTCTTCGATGATCGATCCCTTGTCTCTGCAGATTTCCCAATCTACTCGAGCAGGAGGTTTCCCGCCTGACTGCCTGAGGTGATTCTCTTGTGAGATATCAATGTCTCTTCGTGCCCTGACTATGCGGCCTGAAAGCCACTTTGCGCTCCAACGTGACTCGTCTTTTGTCACGGCTTTTTCTGGCGAGGGTCTTTCCGTACCACCTGATCTAGAAATGAGTGGCCAGATTTGACCGAGGCTTTCTTTCAGTACACGGTCTTCATTATTTTCCGTCATCAACTCGACGTCTCTTTTGGAAATGAGGCCTTTGCGAATGAGTGCCGGGATGAGATGTGCCGCCTTGACTACTTGTGGTAAGGGTCCATTACGGAGTTCGACTTCTGGGATGTCACCATCGATGAAGTTCGCCCTGAGGTCGTGACTCGAGAGGAGTAACTGCCATTTTCGCAGGTATAACCCTTTGAATTTTCCAATGGCTGTTGAAAGCTCCACAGATACTGGTTTCCAGTCACTTCCAGGTATGAGTTCAATGGGGAAATAGAGAAGTACTCTTTCACTGTACTCTTCTTTCTCCAGTAGCTGAACGAAAAGCTCGTAGGTCGAGGCCAATTTGTGTTCAGTTAGTAGTCTCATTTCCAAGGCTTCACCAAAATCCATATCGGCTAGCGGGACCAGCTCGAAAAGGTGATCAATACCAGCCAAGAGCTTTTGGCGACACTCGGACAAACGTACGATTTGCTTGTTTCCAAGTATTTCCTTTTTCCAAGGAGATTGTTCGTCTCGTAAAACCAAGGACTGAGCGGCGGGACTGACTACGATAGGGGTCAAAGACCCCTCGACTAATAGGGAATTTTGACCGTTTTTCATAAGTTGTTAATATTCTCTTTCCCTCAATAGAGTAGAACAAAGAATGGTATCTGTCAATTATTTTGGGTAATGTGCACATACATATGTCGAGAGATAAAAGAGGAGACGGATTTGGATATTAATGATCCAAAAGTTATTGCTGTAACCAATAATCTGGAAACATATAGACAGGTGTCGTGTTATCTAAAGGGTGTGTTTTATGAAAAGAATATTGTTGATTAAAAAATCCGTTCTACGCTATCGCAGAACGGAAGTTGTTGACCTAAACTTACAGGACTCCCAGATACTTGAACACATCTGCCACTCCATATGTATCATCTTCATGACGCATAAGTAGTGGCATGAGCCTAGTTATATCGTCGCCGAGTGTAATGATTGGAGCCTCATCTTCGTTTCCTAGACCAGTAGTGGCTATAAGACCACTGCAGAGGCAACGCCTGTCTACAGTATCAGATTCTGCACCACCTTTGTGAACGTATGCTTCTACTGGTTCTCCTGGGCAACGGCACCCTATCGACCCATCTGACCTTTCGAACAGGGTGACGAGAACGCCATGCGCACAGGACCTCTCTCTCGAGGTGTAAATGTCCGTCTCGGATAGTGTGTTTGGTATGACACCAACCTTGAATGGAAAACCGGCAGGGGATGCCGTGAAGTCCGTCTTTACTCGTAAGGTGCCTCTATATCCGAGCTTCCTTACGAGTGTTCTCCATCGGGGAGACATGCCAGATTTTTCGCACAATGCAAGTGCCGTACCGACCTGTATGCCCTCAGCTCCGATAGAGAGAGCCCACCTTAGTTTCTCCGGAGAAGCCTTCGAGCCTCCAATCCAGAAGGGTAATCCGTGTTTTACTATCTCCGCATAGTCCACCTCATCCTTCGGGCCGTATGCGCCACCCTTTCTCGGTTGAGCATTGTGACCTCCAGCACTCGGTTCCTCGATCACAAACCCGTATATGCTACCTCGCGGTAGTTTCTTTACGAGGATAGATGCGAGCAAGTTCGAAGCTATGATGGGAAGGAATCGCGGCTTCTTCATAGGCGGTAACTTCCCGCCAAAGAATGTTTCTGGGTCAAAAGTCATTTCGTAACTTTTGATGTTTTTGCCTTCGACAGGGATACGATATTTCACTGTGCGTCCTTCGTATACACTATCGATCAATGCCGGTATCTGGAGCGGTATACCTGCGCCCATGGTGATATAGTCCACACCTCCTAGCATTGCTCCGACTATAGCGTAGACGTGAGGCAGGGCGATCTTCTCCAGGTAGTTTATGCTAACTGGATTTTCATGACCCTGTCTTGAAAGCCAGACAAATGCAAAGTTAGCAGTTACACAAAGGGCAATGAGAAGACGAGATGGCTTGATGCTGAAGACTGGTATGCCGCGCTTTGTCAGTCCGCGAGGATTGCCTTCCTCGATAAAGAAATTATCGAGGACCATTTGTGCGATGGCGGGGAAAGGGAAATGAGACAGGGCTTCTCTAAAGTGCCCGCCTACATCGCCACTTTGGAGCTTGATAGCCATGACTCTTTCGGGAGCTACTCCCGATACTGTGCCGAGACCACCTAGCCGTGATACCTCATTTGCGAGGAATGGCGTGGAGATATAAAATCCCATGCCACCCTGGATCACCCGAGGGTTTTTCGTAGATATCATAAAAGCCTCCTTTCTGTCCTATTTCAATGTGCTATTTGTTGTTTACTTCATTGTAACAGTATTATGTGAGTTTGGTGGTAAAACAAAAATCTCTCACATGCGTGAGAGATTTCCATCTTTTTTCATTTCAACTCTAAAACATATAGACCCTACCAGTGAAGCATGGAAAGATATCCATGTCCGGCAAAATCACTGTGCATAGATGTTTTTGTCACTGGGCCAAAATATCCCACAGCGGGTGAGACATTCATGGAACTTTGATATCTCGATACCGCATCGCGGGTGAGACCTCCATAGTAACCAAAGGCTATTCCACTCGGCACATTCAGAAAGCCAAGTTCGGTCATAAGTCCCTGCAAGACGACCACATTTTGTCCTGTTGACCCTACAGTAAGGTCCTGACCGATGATAATATTTGGATATTCTGCCCTCGCTAGTGATGCGGATAACAGTATTGCCATAGCGAATGCTGTTGTGACTGCGACTCGAATAATGTTTCTCGATAACTTGATGCTAGTTAATGTATTAGTCATATTTTTATGTATTAGTTATATAATCGATCTCACTCGTTTCAAAACCTAAGGTATTGTCTTTAGTGCCAAAACTTCCTTTTTTAGTTCGGCAATTGTGATTTCCAATTTTTCTGTGCGACCCATAAGCTCGACTTCAAATATATTCGTATGATCCGCCAATTTCTTTGCTACATTCATCATGTCTGTTATGTCTTCTATAGCGAGGAGTATGATAGAAGGTAAAATATCTGTCGTGGATTGCTTCTTGATATGTATCTGGCGGGCATTTAGTATCATCGTCTTTTGACCTATGGAAGGGAACATATGACTGACTTCGAAGCCCTTGAAGAAGGAGTTTTTAGGCAGAATGTCTTCCAATAGTTTTCGCAGTTCTGGGATATTCCACTGGCCGTTTCCGAGCTCGTACACCACTTTCTTTTCCGTCTCTTTTGGTTCGACCTGGAACATCTCGTAGAATGGGCTGTTCGCCGCGAGGACACGTAGATGTTTATCCATTATGAGTACTGGCTCGTGGACCACGTCTACTACAGTCTTTATATATGTCCAGCTTTCTTCCCACGAGCGCTCGAAGAAATCTGCACCTATTATTGAACTTGTTTTGTTTGTTGTTGTTTCTGTTTGCATACAGAGGACGCCGCACGGTGTGTGAAAACATTACAAAACTCATTCTGATATTTAGAGACATTGAAAAATGGTAAAATATATGATATAGTTGTGTTACATTAATATCTCCGTGGTGCTTGTAATGTTATACCGCTCGGTACGGCGTCAAGGTACATTCTCTCCTAAACATGAATACAAAAGAACAAACAAAACAAAACAGCGACGAGTTGACCGTAGCCTGTTATGACTACAATAAAGGGCTCAATTCCTATGCCTCTTTCAAGCTGAACGACAGTGCTCTTGGGGAAGATTTGGTACAGGACACATTTACGAAGACGTGGGCTTACCTCGTGAAGGGTGGCAAGATCGTACTTATGAAGGCATTTCTTTACCATATTCTGAACAATCTTATAGTGGATCAGTACCGAAAACAAAACCACAAAATGGAATCTCTTGATACTCTCGCAGAGAAAGGCTTTGAACCAAAGGATGAGGCTTCCGAGCATGTTTCAAATTTCTTGGACGGTACGGCCGCTATGCGTCGTATTGCTATGCTTCCGGAAACATATAGAAAAGTTATGCGCATGCATTTTGCACAGAGTATGCCGTTCAAGGAGATCTCTCTCATAACAGGTCAGACGAGAAATGCAATAGCAGTGCAGATCCATCGCGGTGTACAGAAACTCAAGATCTTGTGCGGGACCAAGGTTTCACTCGATCGTGTTTGATTTTTAGTTTTTATGATACATTGTGTCAATGAATATAATTCATGTTGATGCCAATAGATTTCTGATCAGGGAGGCATCTCTCCAAAAAATTTCTGGAAAATGGATGCAAATTGTTGATGAGATAATTGAGACCTGCAAAGTACATCTCGGATCACATATAGTATCTATATATGTCGGTGGAAGCGTTGCGCACGGTTGTGCTATTGAAAATAAGTCCGACGTGGATACCTATGCAATTGTCGATTTGAATAAAGAAGAGCTCGATAACCTATATGATATATGGGTCGAGAGAGAACGTAAACGAATAGATCGTATGTTTCCATTTCAAAGAGGTGTTGAAATTCATCTTGTGTCGAAAAATCATATGTCAGAAGGTAGAAAATTTCAGATGAAGGTCTTGTCGGCTTTGGTATACGGCAAGGATTTTGATACAGAGCTACCGAAATATAAACTGGATAGGGAAACACTTGGACGTATAAGAGTAAATGTGGGAAAGGACATCGAAATGGCTACCAAGGAAATTCAAGAGACAGATGATAGTAGAGAAATAATTCGGATATGTGCATGGATATCAAAAAGGTTGATCCGCAGTGCCGGTATGACCTGTATGTGGAAGGGGGATATATTTACCATGGATGTTGCAGTTCTCATGGATGTTGCCACTGCTAATTATCCAGATAAGAAAGTTGAAATCAGTAGATTACTTGAATATACCGAGAATCCAATATCAAGTAAGATAGAAATCGTAGACATTCTAAATACGTTTGGGATGTGGCTTGTGGAAGAGGATAGAAAAGTATTTCATCTTTAGATGCACTGGCTGGCAGATGTTTTTCGAGTATTCCATGAAGTGACGAAAATTTTCGTCACTTCAGTGAACTCGCAAAACAGATGTTTGGTCCTCAAATTCGCGTAAAAAATCTCCCCACAGCTGATCTATGGGGAGAATTGGAGTCATCATTAGTCAGTTTGGAAATCAACCGCGATTGTAATATAATAACTCCATGAAAAACACAACTAAATACTTCGTAGGAGGGATCGTATTATTACTCATCATAGTTCTCGTAATATTACAAAAAGTAAAGCCTGTCACAGAGTCGACTTCTCTCGACACCTCTCCCACACCTGTTGCACAGGTCAATGCTTCACCTTTCGCCACACCCACCTCCAAGACAGCTGTCACTACTTCTCCTAAAACAGTCACCACAGTCAAGACAGTTCCTACCACGACCAAAGCCGCAATTCCGAATGGCACATCTCTACGTTACGAAGACTATGTCGCCTGGCTCAGCGCAAATCAGACAAAATGTCGAGATCTGGCTGCTACCCAATACAACCGCACATATTTCCCAGCCTTGGAGCAGTCTACATTTCAGAGTTATTTTAGCGTTTCTAGCGGTTCCTGCTACGTGAAGGTAACGGGTAAGGAGCATATAGCATATGCCACGACCACTACCGGCAAGATGTATTTTCGCAATACCAATACTGGCACCGTCCTCGCAGAGTGTACAGACCCGACCGGAACTCTACTCAAGGATGATAGCTGGATCTGTAAAAATAATGTAAATGGCCAGAATATGAATAAGGCACAATTCAACGCCTTTATGACTTCGTATACGAATTAGTACCGGGGTGCTAGGATGTAAGTGTGTATGAAGTAGAATACAAAGTCGAAGTGACTGAGCCGGAAAAGCAAAGGCTCACGGAGCTTTTTTCGGAAAAAAGTTTTGTCACTTTGTCTCCTGTGCGCCAAGATGACTATTATATAGAAGCCAAAGCATCACCACTGGGTGGCTACAATACAAAGCGCTACCGCGATCAGGGTAATAAAATTTTCTTTACCGAAAAGACCTGGGAGGTTCATGCTGGAGGAAAAGTCCGGAGGGAAATAGAAAACGAAGTCACACGAAAAGAGTTCGATGCCGCTCTTCTGAAATATACCGACACTATCAAAATATCCAAACATAGGCAGTCCTTCACCGTCTTGTTCGAAAACATCCCATTTCACATAGACCTTGATAGCATAAAGTTTGATCATTCCTCAGGCATGCGCTATTTCGTCGAGGCAGAAGTCATGTCTCAGTCCAAAGAAGAAGTTGGTAAAATCCGAGACATTATTATTCGTTTTTTGCGCCAATACCTGGAGAGGTCGGACCTCGTGGAAGCTCCGGGAATGTTTGCTATGGCCTTACAGAAATTATAGGAAAATTTTGTTATCATTAAGACATCACAATGAATACTCTAGACACAAAAAAGGAATTTTCTTTGGTAAAGCGTGCGAAGAGCTTCGCTAATGCCGGCAGGGGAATATATGTATTCATACGTTCAACGCCAAATGCCTGGATACATTTTGCTATTTTGGCTGCTGCAGTGGCGCTCGGTTTTTATTTTGATATCACTAGGGAAGAGTGGATGATGCTAGTTTTTGTTTCCGGTTTTGTGATTGTGTCGGAAGCCTTCAATACTGCGATAGAAATAGATATGGACCTGACCTCACCCCAGTATCATCCATATGCCCGCGACACCAAGGATGTTGCAGCGGGAGCAGTGCTCATCTCTTCTATTACCGCACTTATTATCGGTATTATGATATTCGGCAAGTATTTGTGGCAATGAAAAACAAGTTTTTTTGTCTATTTTCCATATTTTTTGTCATAAGTTTTTGTCTGCACACCTATTTGTTGTTCACTTTCGATATGATAGACGGCGAGCTTTGGGGCGGTGTTGTGGAATATATTGATACAGGGGACATGTTGCAGTTCGACCTATCGTATGAATACACTCCCATGGCTCCAATATTGTACAGTGCCGCCGCATTGGACAATTTCGGATTCACTCCCTACACGTCCCTAATCATAACTCTGGGCATATTGGATGCACTTATTATATCGGGCATAACCTTACTTGCTTATATTATGCGTCCGGATAATTATTGGTATATAGCTGTGCTCGGTCTTCTGTCCTTCAATCATCTCTATGAGAGTGCTACTCCTCCGTCTGCCGCGGCATCGCTTTTGGGCGCATTTCTGTTCATGTTGTGCCTTTATGCATATGAAAGGAAAAAGCCTATTTCCAGGGAGTTTGTTTTATTATGGACATTTCTTGCGGGACTTTTATTGTCGATACGCATAGAGATAGGTGCACTTATCATTGCCACTTGCGCATTTCTCCTGGTATCGATAGTTGGCCCCAAACGCACACTGCTAATGGTTGGTGGGGCAGTAGTATTATTATTCTGCCTGGACCCATTCATGTGGACTGGGCCATTCGAGCACATCTCCAACATACTCTCACAATATATAAAATTTCACGATTTAGGTACCGGTGGCGCATTTTACCCTTTTAACCTTTTTTCGGTATCGGTCATGGCGTTTCTGTCTATGGCTCTGGCAATTGTTGGAATTTTATTATTACCAAAAAGCGAGCAGGCATTACCGCATCGTCTTTTACTGGTTTTGTTTGGCTTGTCGGTCATTTTCTATAGTGTTCTTTTGACATCGGATAGTCAGCCTCCCAGATATTTTTTGCCAATAGTTCTATTGTGGCAGACTTTATTGCCGGCCTTTTTCATCGCTCTTATCTCGAAAATAAATATTGTCCACGGGAAGATCCGATCCCTGAGTCGTATACCCGAAATTTTTGTTATATCTATCTTATTTGGTTATGAATTGGCAATATTTTATGTATTGTTTTGAGAACATGTCTATAGATTTTTGTAAAGCATTTCAACCTGTGCTAACCTGAGGAGATGCCCAGAGAAGAAGTAATAGTGAGATTCGAAGACGTTTCCTTCGAATTTGGTCACAATCACCCCATACTCGAGGAGGTGAACTTTTCCGTGCGTCGGGGTTCCAAGATAACCATCATGGGTCAGAATGGTGCTGGCAAAAGCACGATATTCAAGCTCATCACGGGCACCCATGTACCAGAAGAAGGCAAGATCCATATAGGCAAAGGAACGAGTATAGCTCTCTCGGAGCAGGTCATACCGCGCGACAAGCTGGATATGACCGTGCGTGAATTTTTCTCGAGGTGCTTTTCCGATAAAGTATATGACATAGAGCCGCGCATAGATGCTGTTTTGGCAATCGTGAATCTCCATATCTCCGCCGAGGGCAATATTTATGACCGCATCGTAAAGAGTTTTTCCGGTGGCCAGCAGGCTAGGCTCCTCCTCGCTTCTGCCCTCATACAGAATCCCGATGTGCTCCTTTTGGACGAGCCGACGAACAATCTCGACAAGGCTGGCATAGCGCACCTCACAGACTTTATAAAAAATTATAAGAAAACTTGTTTGGTAATCTCTCACGACGCTGACTTCCTCAATTCATTCTCGGATGGTGTTTTGTATCTGGACGTCTTTACTCGCAAGGTAGAACAGTATGTCGGTAATTATTATGACTTGCTAAAGGAAATATCTGCCCGAATAGAAAAAGAAAACCGCAAAAATGCCCAACTCGCAAAGGAGATCCAGGAAAACAAAGACAAAGCAAACTTTTTTGCAAATAAGGGCGGTCAGATGAGGCTCGTCGCAAAGAGAATGAGGGAAAAGGCGGAAGAATTGGAAGAAGAAAAAGTGGATGTGAGGAAAGAGGACAGAACTATTCGTGCCTTTACCATCCCTTCGCAGGAAGATCTTTTGGGTGATGTGATAAAAATCAGTTCATACAATACGATCAGTCAGAAGACACATAAGCTCAAAAGTCATAAGGCGAATATAGTACTGAGGAGGAATCAGCATTTGTTACTGAAGGGTCCGAACGGCATAGGTAAGAGTACTCTCCTAGAAAGTTTGGCACGCGGCACATCGACAGGAGCAGTCATAAGTGATGGTGTGAAAGTGGGGTACTACAGGCAGGATTTTTCTACTTTGAATTTTGAGGATACCGTCTATGACTGTCTATTGAATGTCATGGATAAAAAGATCGAGGAAAATATGCGTTCCACTGCTGCCGGTTTCCTAATAACAGCTGAAATGATGAAAACCAAGATCGGAGCATTGTCCGAAGGACAAAAAGGTTTGGTTGCTTTTGCTAGGCTCGTTCTAGAAAAGCCGGGTCTTCTCATTCTAGATGAACCGACGAATCATATAAACTTCCGCCATTTGCCCGTCATTGCCGCCGCTCTCGACCAGTATCATGGAACCATGATCCTAGTTAGTCACGTTCCGGAATTTGTGGAGAAAATAAGGATCGATGAGGTTCTAGATCTCGAGAAATAAGTTCAATAGAAATAAATTTAATATCTAACCATATTTTGAGGTGCCGAGGGATTTGTGTTTGGAATACAAATTAAGTTGACGCAGAGCTCGCCGCAAGTCAGAACGCCAATGCTTCATCGTTTTTGAGTAGATGATAGGGAATACAAGCCTTCTTTCGTAAAGTTTATTTAGGATATACAGCAAAGATGTACGCGATATACCAGTTCTTCTAGAAATGGTAGATGTACCCAGACCAAATTTTGCTATAACAGCCAAAATTTTCTTTTCGGAATCGGTAAGTCCGAGTATCTGAGGTATTTCTTGTGGAATATTTAATATGGGGTCCATATACATAGTTTACACGTTTCTGCATGCTTGACCAAATTTTAGTCAAGCATGCAAGGATCCGTGACGGATGTGTGTCGTGCGACGAGGCTATAATTTTTGCACACACTCCATTACCCGTTCTTGGTGCAATAATCTCCGATCATGCAAAAATATGCTAAAATAGACATAGCAAAATGTCTAAAATAATCCGTCACCACAAAAGGTGGAAGTATAAAAATACACTCATTCTCCTCACCAGTCTCCTGGCGCTCTTCTTCATTTCGGACAGTATATATGTAAGTCAAATAATGAATGCAATATCCGGTCTAGGGTATGTAGGCGCATTTTTCGCGGGATTTTTCTTTGTTTCGACTTTCACCATCGCACCGGCAGGGCTTGTGCTATACCACCTTTCCTTCGTACTCGATCCCATACTTATGTCACTCATCGGAGGTTTGGGAGGGGTTATAGGTGACTTTATTATTTTTAGCTTTTTCAAAGACAAGGTGCTAGAAGAAATAACACCTATATATAATGCTTTGGGTGGATCTCATCTGACTAGGCTCGTCGGAACACCTTATTTTGCGTGGTTTGCTCCCGTTTTGGGTGCTCTCATAATAGCTTCACCATTTCCTGACGAGCTCGGCATAGGCCTCATGGGCATAGCCAAGCTCAAGAAGTGGCAATTTATAACCATATCATTTGTTATGAACACTCTGGGCATCCTAGCCGTGGCAGAATTGCACAGACTGTTATAGCTGTGTTATTATAAAAAAAATATCAATATGTCACTACTAAGCTACCTAAAAGGGCACGCTGTTCTGGCTACGACTATTATCGTGGTTGCTGTTGCTGGCGCCACAATAGCGGGCAGAGTAGTAGGACAAAAGGCTCCCCCTACAGCTACCAACAACGATATTAGGCAAGTCAGTCTGGTAGATGTTGCAAACTTCCGATCCGATTCTTCTACGGTGGTTGCCGACGGTATAGTCGAGTCTGTTTCCCAAGCAGATCTGAAAAGTCAGCTTTCCGGCCCTCTATCTGTCGTAAATGTGGCCATCGGAGATTATGTGTATGCCGGACAAGTCATAGCTCAAATACAAAATGCTGATATTCGTGCACAGTTGGCACAGGCGGAGACTTCTCTATCCTTGGAAGATGTCTCGGTAGAGTCCGCGCGCAGGTCCGCTGTGGACAGCATACGAGACTCATATCAGAAGGGTGATGAAGTCGTCCGCACACAGCTCGACCAGTTTGTTTTGAATACTGCGGTCACAGGACCCAAACTCGCAAATTATGTCACAGACACCAAGCTTTATAATAATATCCTCACCACAAGAGTAGATCTTGTGACTATACTTCGTGATTGGAAAAAATCTGTAGATGCCCTTACTGAAAATTCTAGTGATTCTTCCATACAGTCGGGGATCGAGTTATCAGAGAAAAATGTCGAGATCATCCGTGGCCTACTCGACAATGTTTCTGTCGGGATAAACACCGCCGCATCGATATCTGTTTCCACGGATCTTGCGACGCTCAACTCGTGGAAAGTTATAGTAAGTGGTGCAAAGGCTTCAATAGGGCAGGTAGAGGCAAATCTCACGGCCGCAGACCGCTCTTTCCGCAGTGCTATAACAACTCATGGTTCGGGCTCCGGTGCTCCCACATCTGTCGCCGCTTCGGGTGTGCAAAATTTGCAGGTTCAGTTGGCTCGTACGATATTTACTTCACCCATATCAGGAACTGTCGCGGCTCTGCCTCTCCGAGTCGGTGAACTCGTAACTCCGGGTCAGCTCGTAGCAACTATAGTTGGAGTGGGCGGTTTGGAAATAAACGCTTTTGCGAGCGGTGATGATATATCTCGCCTTGTGAAGGGTGCCAAGGCCACAATACAAAATAAAGTTTCAGGTACGGTCGTGAACGTATCACCCATAGTAAATCCCGCAAATAAAAAATCTCAGGTCAAGATCAGCGTGGATGATTCGGAAAATTCCGGCCTTGTAGTCGGACAAAATGTATCCGTTTCCATACGAGCATCCACTGGCATCACCACGAACGGCACGACAACAGTTGGTGCTATTTACCGCTTACCCATCCAAAATGTGAAGATTGTTCCGGGCGATGCTTATGTATTTACACTAGACGGAGAATCCAAAACTGTGAGGAATGCTGTGACTCTTGGAAAAGTTGAAGGTGACTTCGTAGAGATATCTGCCGGTCTTACTCCAGAAATGAAGATCATTTCGCCAGTCTATGAGATAGAAGAAGGGCAGACCGTAAACGCCAAATAATGGACACAAACAAGCAAGAACAATCTTCCGACCGGCGCTACCTGGAAAGGCTCACATTCCGGCCCGAGCTCCGGAACATGTGGCTCAATTTTTTTGTTACCAATTTTCGCGTCGTCATACTTCTCATTGTCATCATCACTGTTTGGGGACTGTACTCCTTTTTCTCTTTACCCCGGGAGTCCAACCCTGAGATCAAGATACCCATAGCCGTAGTCAGTACTTTTTATCCTGGCGCATCACCGGCCGATGTCGAGGAGTTTGTGACAAAGAAGCTCGAGACTCATATTTCTGGACTAGCTGGCTTGGATAAGATAACTTCAAATTCCTACAACTCACTTTCTTCTATCACCGTCGAGTTTGATGCCAAGGCGGACATAGACAGTTCTGTGCGTTTGCTTCGCGACAAAGTTAGCGAGGCGAAGCCGGACCTCTCGAGTGATGCCGAAGAGCCGGTCGTCATGCAGATCTCCCTAGATGATACACCTATATGGTCCATATCGGTCACTGGCCCTTATGACGGCTTTACTCTCCGCCGTTATGCCGACCTCATAAAGGCTGAGCTCGAAAAAATATCTGGGGTGAGAGAGATAAGTATATCCGGAGGTGATGAGAGGGAATACGAGATCGCTTATTTGCCGGAAAATCTGCTCTTTTATGGTATCAGCGTAAGCACTGCGAACCAGTCAATAATAGCCGCAAATACTGCCATACCAGCAGGCAATTTCGAACAAGGCGGTCTCACTTATCCTATCCGTGCCGATGGTCGTATCACCGATATAGAAAGTATTGCTTCCATACCTGTCATGCATGCTGTAGACGGCAGTACGGTTTTCCTCCGCGACATAGCCCGAGTGACCGAAAAGGCCATAAAAAAGACCGCATACTCTAGACTCTCCATTCATGGCTCTGAGCCAAAAAATTCTGTAAGCCTATCCGTGGTCAAGCGCCAGGGTGCATCCATCCTGGACACAGTAGACAAGGCAAAGGTTGCGGTGGATGAGACTATTGCTGCCTTTCCGCCTGGCATAAAATATGACGTGACCATGGATATGGCAAAGGAGGTACGCACCAGTTTTGACCAACTTTCGCACGACTTTCTCATCACTGTTCTTCTGGTTTCCATCATCCTTTTCCTCATTGTGGGTCTCAAGGAAGCTTTCGTCGCAGGGCTCGCCATACCGCTCGTGTTTTTCATCAGTTTCGGTGTTCTTCAGATCATGGGTATTACCCTAAACTTCCTTTCGCTATTTTCACTAATCCTCGCCCTCGGTCTCCTCGTGGATGACGCCATTGTGGTCGTATCCGCGACCAAGCAATACCTGAATACTGGAAAGTTCACTCCGGAGGAAGCCGTACTCCTAGTCTTGAATGACTTCAAATGGGTCCTAACCACGACTACACTTGCGACAGTTTGGGCGTTCCTACCATTGCTTTTCGCAACAGGCATCATCGGTCAGTACCTCAAGTCTATTCCGGTCACTGTTTCCATAACCTTGGTCGCATCGCTCCTGGTAGCTCTCATGGTGAACCATCCTTTGGCGGCAGTACTTGAACGCGTGAGACTCACTCGCAGATTCTTTTTTATCGTAGAATTCCTGCTCATTATATTTGCCGGTGCTATGTTCTATATGGGCGATATTATCACCATAGTATTGGGTGCACTCGCAATCTTCGTAGAAGCTTGGCTCATCTGGTGGTATGAACGTGGTGGCAGGGAAAAGCTCCGTTCCAATGCAGACCTGATGGAGAGGGAATGGCAAGATGATGACCTCATAAAAAAGAAACTTAGGGAACAGGGGGACAGGAGCCACGAAGATTTTACTACTAGGCTCATCCACGGTGTCGTCCACTTCAATGCTCTTTTGCCATTGTACGAAAGATTGCTTCGACACTATATCCTCAATAAAAAGCGCAGGAGATATGTTCTCGGCGTCGTTACTTTACTTTTTATAACCTCCATTTCTTTTGTCGCAACCGGCATTATTCGAAATGAATTTTTCCCAATAGCTGACAGCGATTATGTATACATAGACATGCGTGCGCCGGTCGGCACCAGTCTGGAAGAAACAGACAAGAAAGTTATTTTGGTAGAGCAAAAGCTCTATGCATATCCCGACATAGAGAGCTTTACCACCACTATCGGCGGAGCCAGCGCTTCTTCTGGAGGTTTTGGCGGGGGAGGTGCAGGATCCTCCAACATCGGTTCGGTAAATCTGACCTTGAGGGAAAAAAGCGAGCGTACAATGAAGTCCTATGAGCTTGCGGACAAGATCCGTGCCGACCTCGCATCATCGGACATTCGTGGGCTCGAGATCAATGTCTCGGCTCAAGCAGGTGGTCCTCCGTCTGGCTCGGCTTTCGAAGCTCGTATATCGGGTGACAACATAGAAACCCTGAATAAAATAGTCCAAGATATTCGTCCTAAACTTGCATCTATACCCGGGGTAATAAACGTAAATGTTTCTCTCAAAGACTCGGTACCTGAATATACCTTCCGTCTGGATGCAGCCAAAATGGAGCAAAACGGGCTGAGTGCGCCTATGGTAGGTTCGGTCCTCCGCACTGCTGTATCGGGTACAGAACTGACCAAGGTCGTGCGAGATGACAAGGAGATAAAGCTCCGAGCAATTTTCAGTAAGGAGTCCATACCGGACCTCGCGTCGATCCAAAACTTGCAAGTACTCAATACTCGTGGCCAGCCAGTTTTCCTCCGCGATGTGGCTACGGTCGAACTAAGGCCGAGCGTGGATGTCATAACCCGCATAGATCAGAAGAGGACCGTGCTCCTCTCTGCTGGTGCGGACTCTAGTACAAATGGTCAGGCTATCCTCGCAGCTTTCAATGAAAAAACAAAAAGTTACACTATTCCTTCCGGTTACACTATTGTTTTTGGGGGAGAGAACGAACAAAATGCAGAGTCGCTGGCATCTGTTGTGAGAGCCATGATCATCGCTATCATACTCATCGTCGCGACTCTCATCATCCAGTTCAATTCCTTCAGAAAGGCGCTTATCGTCCTTGTGCCGATACCGCTCGGCCTCATCGGCGTATTCTTCGGCATGGCAGTATTCGATGTTTCCTTGGGTCTACCGGGACTCATCGGTATTCTGGCACTATTCGGTATTGTGGTAAAAAATTCGATTATTCTGGTGGATAAAATAAATATCAATCTCGAGAGCGGCATAGCATTCGAGGAGGCAGTGGTGGATGCGGGCAAGGCGAGGTTGGAGGCGATCTTCATCACGTCACTATGTACAATATTCGGTATATTACCCGTCACACTTTCCGATGAATTTTGGCGAGCACTTGGTAGTGCGGTCATATTTGGTCTTACGTTGTCATCATTTCTGACGCTCTTTATCGTGCCGGCGTTTTATCTAATTATGGTGAGGGATAGGAAACAGCATTTTTAATTTACTTTTTATAGTAGTTTTCCCTGCTCCCGTAGCACATGCAGTATCGGGACACGCGCAAAGTCCGCAACGACTACAGAAAGCCAGTTGCGGATTTTGCGCTAGTTTCGTCCGAGCCTTGTAGTGGTAATGCAACACGCTACATCCGGCTCGGACTCCAAATGTCCCAATACTGCATGTGCTACGGGAGCAGGGAAGTAAAATATAGAAAAAGAGCAGATTGCCTTCTGCTCTTTAGCACACAGATTCACTGAATTAGATTTTGTTTTGGAGCCACTGGAACGTGATTGCGAGGGTTCTGAAGGTGTTCTTCAAGAGCCATCGCCCGCTCCTGAGAAGCATTTTGACTTCCCAGGTGAAGATTCTCTTACCCGCGGGGTGTCCACCGCCTCCGATATAGCCGATGCCGTAGGAAGTGAGGAGGACAAATACCAGAGATAATAGAACCAGATTGAATAGGTGCAAGTATCCGTTCATCTGTATCTATTATACCACTAATGGTGGTATTGTCAAGGGTGATACATGTAGGACTTGATTTAGGCTTATGACAGCGCCTGAGGTGCCCTCACACACAAGGCATTCCGAGGATTTTTGTGTTATCATTTTCCCATCATGAAGATACTATTTCTCGGCGGAGGCACAGGTGGTCACTTTTACCCCATCATCGCTGTCGCAGAATCCGTAAGGAAGATCGCTCTCGAGCGCAAGATCATCGCTCCGCAGACGTACTACATGGCACCTACCAAGTACAATCCCCGCGCGCTCTTCGACAACAACATAGAGTATATACACATACCGGCAGGGAAGGTGCGTAGGTATTTTTCCTTGTTAAATATTACTGACGCTTTCAAGACTCTTTCTGGCATAGTAAAGGCAGTGTGGAAGATGTTCACAGTCTACCCCGATGTCATATTTAGCAAGGGCGGTTATGCCAGCTTTCCGCCTCTGGTTGCCGCGCGCATATTGCATATACCTGTCATAGTCCACGAATCCGACTCCAAACCCGGCCGAGTAAATGCCTGGTCAGCAAAGTTCGCCGAGAAAGTTGCAGTTTCGTATCCCGAGGCGGCCAAGTATTTCAAGACCGACCAGACGAAGATCGCTCACACCGGAAACCCGATAAGAAAAGATATTTTGACACCCCTCAGCAATGGTGCATATGAATATTTTGGTCTGGAAAAAAATGTGCCTACTGTTGTTATTCTCGGCGGATCTCAGGGAGCACAGCTCATCAATGATACGATAATAACAGCTTTGCCTGAAATGTTGGAAAAGTATCAGGTCATACATCAGACAGGGCGTGCGAATATCGAAGAGATAAAGCAGACTTCCGCTGTCGTGCTCCGCGAGCATAAGCATGCTTCGAGGTATCATCCTTTTGATTATTTAAACGAACTAATGCTCCGTATGTCTGCCGGTGTGGCAAATGTCATAGTCACACGAGCCGGATCCACGATATTTGAGATCGCGGCTTGGGGCATACCCTCGATCATTATTCCTCTGTCACCGGAAGTTAGTCATGACCAGACAACAAACGCTTACGCCTATGGTCGCACTGGGGCAGGTTCAGTAATACAGGAAAACAATCTGAGTGCACACGTACTCTTGGCGGAGATAAACCGTATATGTGAAAATTCCGGCATTGCTGATACTATGCGCGCACAAGCGAAGCTTTTTGCCAGGGAAGATTCTGCGGGACTCATCGGCAGTGCCCTTCTTGATATTGCACTGTCGCATGAAAAATAGTGGTATTTGGCACGTTTTTTGGAACATTGTGTATTTTTAGTGCATTATGTTATAGTTAAGCAATAAATAAAGTCGATTTACAAACATTATTTAACAAGTAATTCATCATATGGAACCTCAATCAGGAATCAAGACATGGCAGTGGGTAGTGACAGTCATTGTCATAATTGCGCTTATCGTTATCGGTATTCTAGTCTTCGGAAACAAAAAAGCAGCACCGTCTACTCCGGACACAACAGCTACACCGACAGCGGCGGTTGGAACCACAAATTCTATAGTTTTGTCAGATCAGTTCCCGGGCAACGTCGTATATCTTTCCTCAGTTCAGGCTGCACAGCCGGTCTGGGTAGCGATACACAAGGATAACAACGGTCAGCCAGGAGCCATCATCGGTTATGCTCAGTTCGACAAGGGTATAAGCCCGGGCAAGATCACATTGAGCGAGTCCACCATCGACGGCATGACATACTATGCCATGCTCCACTCGGATGACGGAGACACCACCTTCGATGCTACCAAGGATGTTCCTCTCACGGACGCTAGCGGCAATATTATCATGAGGTTGTTCAAGGCTTCTGCTTCGGCAAACGCTCAGATAAAGGGATAATAACGTTCTCACAAATAAGGCCGCTCTTCACAAAAAGGGCGGTTTTATTGTTTATAAAAATGCTATAATGCCAAAATGAATATAATCACACGATTTCCACCGTCACCTACTGGATATTTGCATATTGGGCGTGCTCGCACAGCACTTTTTAACTTTCTTTTTGCCCGACACCACGGCGGGAAAATGGTATTCCGCATAGAGGATACTGATAAGGAAAGGTCAAAGAAGGAATACGAACAGGATATTATAGATAGTTTGTCTTGGATGAATATTTCCCATGACGACGGACCATACAGGCAATCCGAGAGAAATGCGGTATACAAAAAATATATTGAAAAACTGATAAAGGACGGTTGCGCATATGTATCAAAAGAAATTCCAGAGGCAGGGGAGGAAGAAAAAAAGAGAAGCGAGGTCATACGCTTCAGGAACCCGAACAAAAAGATAGAGTTCGAAGATCTTATCCGCGGTAAAATAGAGTTCGACACGACGGAATTGGGCGACTTTGTCATCGCGAGATCCATCGACGAACCCCTTTATCATCTCACGGTGGTCATAGATGATTTTGAGATGAAAGTAACTCACATAATAAGGGGTGATGACGGAATATCAAATACTCCGAGACAGATCCTGATCCAGGAAGGCATAGGTGCGCCGAGACCCGTATATGCGCATTTGCCTCTAATACTTGCAAAAGACAAGTCAAAGCTTTCCGGCAGGCATGGTGCAGTATCCGTAATGGAATACAGAAATGACGGATTTATGCCAGAAGCTCTCACAAACTATCTCGCTCTTCTGGGGTGGAATCCGGGCACGGACAAGGAAATATTCACAATGGAGGAACTCATAAAGGAATTTTCAATAGAAAAGATTCAAAAAAGTGGCGCGATTTTTGATTTGGAAAAGCTCCGCTGGTTCAACAGGGAATATCTGATGAAGCTCGATGACAAGCAATTCACTGACATGGCCATACCTTACTTACCAGAATGGCTCCGAGGCACGAGTGCCGAGTGGCAGAGGATGCTACCTCTGGTCCGAGACAAAGTTCATACCTTCAGAGATGTCGCTATGCTTTTCCAAGAAAAAGGTGACCTGCATTTTACTGCTGGGAATCCAGCGTATCCATCCAGTCTTCTTCTCTGGAAAAAGGAGCCAGATGCCATGGCCGCAAAGGCTCATTTGGAGCATGTCCGAACCCTGTTAGGAGACTTGGATGAGGCTTCCTTTGCCCCGGAAACGATCAAAGATACTCTCTGGGCCTATGCCGAAGAGAAGGGTAGAGGAAATGTACTTTGGCCCTTGCGCGTGGCTCTGACAGGGCAGGAAAAATCTCCCGACCCTTTTATTTCCGCGGCCATTCTGGGCAAAGAAGAAACATTGAAGAGGATCGATAATGCCATATCCATAATTTCCAAATGACATGCAATCGATACACAAAATACCTTGCCATTATTTTCTTGGCACTTTCCTGTAGTTCATTATTTTGCACGAGCGTCCTAGCGCAGACCAAGGAAGAGATCCAACAGAGGATAGCGGATCGCAATCGTGACATTGCAAATCTGGAAATTGAGATAGCAAAATACCAAAATCAGATCAGCGAACTTGGCACGCAAGCAAACTCTCTCTCGGCCACCGTAAAGTCTCTCGATCTCAACCAAAAAAAGCTCGCCGCAGACATAAGCCTCACCGAGAACAAGATTGCGGCCAAAAATCTCGAGGTACAGGATCTCGGTGGCAGGATCGTAGACAAAGAAGAGGCTATAATTGACGATCATCGTGTTATCTCCGCATCATTTTCGACTATGAGTCAGCTCGACCAAAATTCTATTTTGGAACTTATGCTGGCAGGGAAGTCCATATCGGGAGCGATCGAGTCCGTAGATCAGGTCGCAACTATTCAAAATCGCATAGTTGAGCGTATACATGACCTCCGTGAAGTGAAGGCCAGCCTAGAAGCCAATAAACATGCTACAGAAAAAGCAAAACAGGAGCTAGTAATCCTCACAAACCAGATCAAAGATCAGCGTAAAGTCGTTCTAAGCACCCAGAGTGAAAAAAATACTCTATTAAAAGAAACCAAGCAATCCGAATCCCAGTATCAAAGGTTGCTCGCACAAAAACGTGCGGAGAAAGCTCTTTTTGATAAAGAGATTTTGGATTACGAAGCTCAATTGAAAACTATAGTCAATGCCGCCAGCCTACCACATGTGGGATCCGGTATACTCGCATGGCCACTGGATAGTGTATTTATAACGCAGTATTTCGGAGATACGCCTTTCTCCACAGCAAACCCGCAAATATATAATGGTAAAGGACACACTGGTGTGGATTTCCGTGCAGCCATAGGCACACCCATAAAGTCTTCTCTGTCCGGAATAGTTGTTGGAGTAGGGGATACAGACCTCTTCCCTGGCTGTTATTCTTATGGGCGATGGGTCATGGTAAAGCATGCGAATGGCCTTTCTACCCTTTATGCGCATATGTCCTTGCCTACTGCATCCGTCGGTCAGGCTGTAAACACAGGAGAGGTTATAGGTTATAGCGGCAATACTGGATACTCCACCGGTCCGCACCTGCACTTCGGCGTCTACGCTACCGAAGGCGTGGAAATAAAGAAATTTACGAATAGTCGCAGTTGCAAGAATGCCGTGATACCAGTAGCGAGCTTCAATGCCTATTTGAACCCGTTATCATATCTATAGTACAATGAACATACAAGTAAATTTTCATCAATATTCTATGGACACGTCTCAAATCAAAAATAAAAAAAATAATGGCGAAAGGGGACTCGTAAAGATGATAGTACTTATCGTCATTGCCCTCATCATTCTCGGTTACTTTGGTTTCAACCTCCGTGAGATCGTAAGCTCGCCAACTGTGCATGACAATCTGATCTACTTCAAGGAGGTTGTTATAAATGTCTGGAATTCATATTTGAAGACACCAGTTATGTTCCTGGTAGACGCATTCATAAAGTTTGTATGGGATCCGTTCCTGAAGACAAAGTAAGAGTAGGAAAGTGAACAAAAATCTAATATTAGGTGTAAAGCGCATATTGTATGCGTTTTTATTTATGGCGTGATTGCACATAACGTATATTGTGCGACATACAATGTACCTAGAGTGTTGAGGGGCCACAGCCTCGAAGTAAGGCTTCCCTACGACATTAAAGGTCGTTTATAAACAAAACAGAATCGTCCGGTGATATTTCCCTGTGTGGGAGATCACGGGCGATTTTCTAATCCAAACGCTACATGCAACCAATTAAATTATCTTTAGTTGAATTCAACGAGGGTGAATATAAGGGTGTTCTTTACTCCAATATTCAGGCTCGTTACAACGGCAAGATTTTGAAGTTCAAGCTTGATCGCGCAAAGGTTGGCAATATCTCTAATCTAATCGACCAGGAGGTCGAGGCTGACATAGATATCGTCTCCGGAGCAAACAGGCTTGCATCTCTCAAGATCATCGCCGTCAGGCCCCTTAACTAATTCTTAGGGTATCCCCTACTCCATTTGTAGCAAAGCGCCGAGTTACTTCCTCGGCCGCTCAAGTGGAGCATACATAAGCAACATCGTAACAAAAAATAAAATAATACCGTGAACACAAAATTAAACATCAAAGTGAATAATAAATCACTTGCAATCAACAAAAACGTCGTACCAGATTCCTTGATATTCATGCTCTGTGCATATTTCGACAACAATCCGACGACATTTTATTTCTGGAAGCACATATTTGAGGAAGCACTGAATCCCGAGGAAAAGTTGCCCACTATAAAGTAAATCTATGATCAACTCTTGGCACTGCGACAACCTATATAACACCGATGAACCGCCTCTCATGATAGAGCAGACATGCACGGTTACATCATCATCGACTCCACCGTCCTTGCCCTCCCCTATCACAGTCCGCGACGACGGCACAATGGTCTTCGGTCTAGGAATAATTATCTTCTTTCTCGCAGTATTTTTCTTCGCAACTTTGTTCGGAGCGTTAGGAATGAAATCAAAACTATGAATCCAATACTTCTGCAAACACTACAGCCAGCAATCGATAACGCCTCATACGTGGATTTGTTTTGGTGGACTTTCTTCCTCATGCCACTAGCTATCGGTGTCCCTATATTCGTCTACTGGATGCTATTACAAGCCGTTAAATTCCTCCGCTTTCTTTCATGAATATCCTTTCTGACGCATATCAAGTGTATCTGTCTGCAGTTGTCTTGGGAATGTTCGCGTACATGCTGATCGGCCTCTTCCGGATACTCTTCCGCTTCGACTAACTGGCAATGTCAATAAGTCCAGTTGTCGATTCGTGGTCGATTTTATCAGCATAATTTAAGTAGCTCAAAATAGTGACCTCATTAGCATCAACCACTATTTCTTTGGCCAGTGTGCATCTCATTTGGGATAACACTATCGGTCAGGTCAATACCTTGGTATTGGACGTCCTGCCGTATGTTGTTCCAGCGATGTTGCTCCTCGGCGCGGTCTTTATGCTCTGGCATAAGGCAAAGAGATATGTGGGCGGTATCAAGTAAGCCGCGCGGCGTAAGGCCGCTGTCTCTCCGCTCTCTTCAAGTGGAATCAGGCTAGTCCTCTCCAATTGAGCCAAAAGGCCTCTGAACTATCGACACAGTCGGTCTTTTGTAGCCGCGGGGTTTGGTAACTCTTTAGAACGCTACTTTTCTAGGGACAGACGGTTCGATTCCGTTCCCCGCGATCAGGTTAGTAGGAGGGTCAGGCTTGTCATAGCAGAGCAATAATTTTTCAGGAAATTTTTTGTCAAGAGAGTTTCGCAATGTCCCTACACAATTAAAAAATAAAAGCGTGGGACATTGCGAAACGACCTTGACTACAAAATTTCGGAAAAATTACGCTATAGCTATGACTAGACTGACCCAACCCAGTGCGATTATCAGTTTATCAATAACCACATGAAGAAATATTACTACTACAGTTTTATCTTTCTTATGAGCCTGCTGTTTCTGCCGGCAGGTACATACGCCATGACTCTGGGCGCACAGCTTGATTCTTCGGGATATGTGCAAGTCAATGCTAACTCCGGAACCACGTACCAAGACCTCGGCACAAATTTAGTAGGTTATATGGGTGCAGTAGATGTGATCATGAGCGGGTACATGGTCAATAACACCCGCTATAGAGTTCATATATGCCCTAGTTCAGAAAATGCTGCCACCTGCATAGGCGATATGTCGAATGTGAAATACAGCAACTCGTGGGCATTAAATGCTACTCCTACTCATCTCATCACCACATGGTCACCGGCAGTATCAGTTACTGGCAAGAGAGTAGCTATATATTTCTATGCTCCTGGCAATGGCGAAACTCAAAAAGTTCATGGATCGCCTACTGATAAATGGGCAGACGGTGCGTGCTATCACTACACAGGTGGTGGGGCGTGTTCCGGCGTATCCGACATATATTTTGCTGTCACAGATGGATATCCGAATTATATCGGGACTCAAATCACATCATATTTACCTGCATATACTGTTACGCCGATCAGCTCCCCGGTCACTTTGTCCGGATCATATTACATAGACAGCGATATCGGATCGTCTACTCCGAATTTGCTAATTACACTACTCGATACCGACAACGGTAATTACTCTGAATACAATTTCGGTCCTGTTCAAACTGTTAGCGGAAACTATACATACTCAACTACAACCGGAGCATTGGCCGATGGTCGTTATCACATGTCTATCTTGTTCGATAACTCTCCGAATGTTTACGTTGCTACTTCAAGCGAATTCATCGTTAACAAAACAATCACCCCATTGTCGTCATTGAGCTTGTACTTCCCTGCTACATCAACGCCGATAACGATCACGACCGGCTTAAGCGATTGCGATTCGATGCTCACGGCATCTGGTATCGGCTGTGCTGTTGGCACCGTGTTCAAAAATGTAATCTATCTGCTCTTCGTCCCGGATATGTATACTCGCCTACGTTTTCAGGAGCAGTATAATGACCTGAAATATAAAGCTCCATGGGGTTATATATTCCTCATTGCAAATGACATTTCAGGTTATTCTACTGCTTCTACAACTTCCCTATCGAGTGCGAATCTCTCGATTACATTTCCGAGTAACTCGAATCCGCTCTACAACGCGTCCTCCACGCAAATATTCAAAGGCCGAACAATTACATTCATTGATTGGACCTTGATGACTTCTTCGACGTCTCACGGTTATTGGGGTAACGCGTGGACGTCAATCAGCAACATGATCAGTCTGCTCATGGGTGCTGGCTTCTTTTTCTGGCTATGGAAATTCGCCTTTAACAAAATCAAACCATGATTACATCACTTCTCATCTCATTCATTATGGAAGCGATGTCATGGGCGATGAGCTTCCTGCCAAAAGTCACTTCCCTGCCACTCGGTCTGGATTCCACGATTACCACGATATTCGGATACTACCGCGCGATGTCCACGATCTTCCCTTTCCTCGGTACTGCAATGACTTACATGCTTGCCGGCGTCGGGATCGAGCTCGGATACAAGACATATCAGCTCGTGAATTGGGTTATCAATAAGTTACGAGGTTCGGGTTAATCGTTCGAGTTCGATTATTAGCTAACATAAAAAATATGTGGAGTACCAAAACAAAGAAATTTCTTATTAACGATCACAAGGCTTCTATACACGATCTAATGGCAGGTTTCGGTTGTGAATTAAGACGCGCTCGATTGAAAAAGCCGGAAAATTTAGACAAGTTTCCCACGAAAGAAGAAAGCGATAAGGAAATAGAGTTATTGAAGAAAGATCACTCATCACTCACAAACATAGAAGCACTGGGAATAATTTACTTACGGCGTCTTGGATACAAGGTCGAATTTATCAAAAAATAATTTATTACATATGTCCAAAATAAAGACAGGTAAATTGTCTAGCGAAATGCAATTGCTTTTAATAATGAGACTCTCGGAACTCTTTTAATGATACCTTTTTCCACCGAAACTTCATATGCGCTTTTGTAACCAAGCGACTTCCTGTATTTCC